>Ga0209187_1000100_pt1 | contig 191951 bp, 90 predicted proteins | sample BantaG_FD_187430 | JGI IMG/M metagenome (GOLD analysis project Ga0209187, IMG submission 187430) | Marine algal microbial communities from Bantry Bay, Ireland - BantryBay_4 metaG (SPAdes) (version 2) | ecosystem: Host-associated > Algae > Red algae > Unclassified | place: Bantry Bay, Ireland...
TCCACAACTTCCTGTGCTACTCGCTCCGCCTACATTTGCTACAACATCCGCAAGACAACTTACTGTCTCATCTGCTGGGCAAGTGATCGTTGGCTCTGCACTATCTATTGTGAAAGTTTGGGTACAGTGTGCTGATCTTCCGCACTGGTCTGTAACCGTATATGTTATTGTGTAGCTGTCTCCATCTAACTCTCCACATGCACTGTTACCCGCTGCTGGTGTTACTGGTCCTGCTACTATGTCTCCATCGTCGCCACAACTTCCTGTGCTGCTCGCTCCTCCTACATTTGCTACTACATCCGCAAGACAACTTACTGTCGCATCTGCTGGGCAACTGATCGTTGGCTCTGCACTGTCTATTGTGAAAGTTTGGGTACAGTGTGCTGATCTTCCGCACTGGTCTGTAACCGTATATGTTATTGTGTAGCTATCTCCATCTAACTCGCCACAAGCACTGTTACCCGCTGCTGGTGTTACTGGACCTGCTACAATGTTGCCATTGTCGCCACAACTTCCTGTGCTACTCGCTCCTCCAACATTTGCTACTACATCCGCAAGACAACTTACTGTCGCATCTGCTGGGCAACTGATCGTTGGTTCTGCACTGTCTATTGTGAAAGTTTGGGTACAGTGTGCTGATCTTCCGCACTGGTCTGTAACCGTATATGTTATTGTGTAGCTATCTCCATCTAACTCTCCACAAGCACTGTTACCCGCTGCTGGTGTTACTGGTCCTGCTACTATATCTCCATCGTCACCACAACTTCCTGTGCTACTCGCGCCTCCTACATTTGCTACTACATCCGCAAGACAACTTACTGTCGCATCTGCTGGGCAACTGATCGTTGGCTCTGCACTATCAATTGTGAAGGTTTGAGTACAATGTGCTGTTCTGCCACACTGATCTGTAATCGTATAGGTTATTGTATAACTGTCACCATCTAACTCGCCACATGCGCTATTGCCAGCCACAGGATTTGGTCCATCTGCTGTAACATTACTAGTTGAACCACATGAAGTTGCTGTGACCAAACTATTAATATCTGCTATTACATCTGATAAACATTGTACTGTTTGATCTCCAGCACAGTTTATCTGCGGTTCCTCACTATCGACATAAAAGACTTGTGTACATTCTGCAGTTCGTCCGCAATCATCAGTAATAGTATATGTAATAGTATAACTATCTCCACTTAATTCACCACATGAACTGTTACCAGCTGCTGGTGTCACAGGGCCTGCTGTGATGTTTTCACTACCACCACATGAAACTGAACCATTGACACTATTTATCTCAGGGACAATATCTGCAAAACAAGGCACTGTTTTTTCGCCAGGGCAGAAGATTTCTGGCGCTTCTCTCTCTATTGTAAAAGTCTGTGTACAGAATGCAACATTCTTTTTACACCCGTCTTCTACTTTATATTCTATTTCATAAACTGCTCCACTACAACCTTCAGAACCACTTACTAAAGTAGGCCCTACATGACTAATGGTAATAGGACTACAATGCTCACTGACATCAGGTTCTTCTGCATGAATATCTTCGATACAGCTTACTGTTCTATTTGGTTTACAAGTTATAACTGGATCCGTAGTATCTATTATTCTGAATACCGCAGATGTATGCTTATTCTTATCACAAGAATGCAATATGAATGTTACATAAATGTCTCTCGCACCATTATCATCTGTAGCGCCACAATTGTAATCCGTATTTGTTATTTCATAAGTCCAATTGCAATGTGCATTATTTGCTGTCGCACCACCATTGTTATCTAGCCAAGCTTGTAAATCACCGCTGTTTCCACTCCCATCACATTCTGCTTCCCCATCAGTTGCTTGATGATCGATCTCACAAGCTGGAATAATTGTTATAGTAACTACATTCGACCAAATCCATTCTGTACATGGCTTTATTCTTGCTCCCCTTCTATATTTTGTTGTTTCATGTATTACTCCTGGATCGTACATGTTTGATACTGTGGTATTTGGGTCATTATCATCATTGACAAAACCAGAAATATCTTCCCAAGCTCCATTTCCAACCATTCGCTGCCATTTCATATTCAAGAAACCATTCCAAGTTGAAACTCCTCCGCTTGGATCAGCTACATTATTCAACTTTGCTGGATCTCCTGATCCACAAAATTCTTGATCTGCACTTATTTGACCACCATCAGTATAATTCTTACTGATATGTACATCTATATACGGTGCTCCTGCAGGAAATGTAGTTTGTTCCCAATCTCCACATGGATTGCATCTAGCTTCTCTACTGTACCAGTAGGATGCATTTCTGTACGGCGGATCATAATTCTTATGATTAGAATTATTTATTACTTCCCATTCATTAGCTGTATCTGGTCCTTTTCTTAACCATCTATATTCTATAGTTCCTCCATTACATCCAGTAGCATCACTTCCTGTCAATGGTGGAGCATCATAACCTCCACAGTTGGACAGGTTACTACCTGTGTAATGCCCAGGATCAAAATTCGAAGCATTACAAGAGTCTGTAATCTTTAAACATAAACTAGTTACATTAAGCGAGTTTGCACTTGTTGCACTACCATCACCATTTGCTGGATCTTCATAGTGAACAATACATACCTTTGTGGCACCCGCCGAGGATAATGTAACTTTTCCAAGACTTTCGACTTCATAAGTTTTATCCAAACCTTCTTGCAAATCAGTTGTATAACCACTTTCCCCAAGAACGTGGCCTGAAGCATTCTTAAATATCACTTTTACTTGCTCATTTGGCTGATTGGTGTTTGCTCTACCATCGTAACAATCAAAAGTTATTATCTCAGTAATATCAATTTCTGAAGCATTTTCAAAACCTGAAAGATTATAACATTTCTGGGTAGTACTACCATCTATATATCTTTGCATCCCAGTCCAAGAAAAATCTCCTCCATTACATGTAGGATCAGGTGCAGTACATTCTATTGAACTTAACTGAATATTTACATCTCCATTAGTCCAATAACTCGCACCAGATGTCGTAAACCATCCTGAACCTCCAAAACCAGAAGCTGAGGTCACATTTGCCTTTGTTCCCGTTTGGAAATTTCCCCCTACCTCATGTACGTTAAAAGTTCCATGTTGATTAGAAGTGAAAGTTCCTGAAGTATTGGCATAATAAGACCAATCTGGAAGATCAACTACATGACCACCGTTGCATGTATTGGGTTTTCCAGATCCGCTTGACGTCTTCCCTGAGTAGTTAATATTTACATTAATAGTCTCACTACTATTAACCCCAACTAGTCCAGTTGCAGAGAAGTGAGCTGTTCCGTCATCGCATTCTACCCAACTTATTTGGGTGTTAGAACCAATTCTGAAACTCTCAGCATCGATGGAATTACCATCTTTATCATCTTTGTTCAGATAAAAAACATATTTAGTTCCATTGTTGCATTGAGTAGTATTACTCACAGATCGCGTACAACATGTCGCAAACATAGAAGCTCCAAACTCGACATTCGATCCGGTTAGCTCGGTATTTTCAATGGTAGCACTAGATGTTGTTTTATCCAGTTCAGCTTTTGTGCTAAAAGAAGATAATACCAAAATCATACATGCCACACTGAAAATAGAAACTGGAAACAGAAAATCCGCTTTCCAATTCCTATTGGAATTTTCAAATAGGGTGTAAATTTTATTCATTTCTCAAATTTTAAAATGATGCTTTTAAATTAATTGCAATACAAAAAGGCTGAGCATTGCTATTCGTTTTAAAAGCAATGGATCAACTATATTTTTTACACTTAGATAATTTGATAGAAGTCAAACTCATATAAGAGCATAGACTCACCCATAGATTTAACTAAGTTGGTCAATACATGAAGTACTTGTTACCTGAGTAGCAAGCATTGCAGCTTCAGACTTGTTTTTGCAGTTCAGACTTGTTAGAAATCAGAGAAGGTGTTAGTTCTCTGAGGAAAAAGTTTCTTCTAAGATATTGAGAAGAGTAAATCATACAGCACAAAATTAATGCTATAGAATCTAGACACGAAAGTGCTCAAACTACCCCTATCAATATTTTACATTTTTTTAATAATCTATATAAATGACTGATTATCAAACTTGTAAACTTCTATGTTTTACGCTGGATATATATATAATCGGGTGCTCATCAGGTACTATCATTCCCAAGACAATAAATCTTACAGGTTTACAAGGCTAAAGTAGATTTACTCGGAGCAATTTTTTTTTTCTTAAATCAAAAATGTAAAATAGATTGCAAAACTTTTGCGATGTTGAAACAACTCCAATTAGAGCATGTAAATTCCTAAAAGAATAACAAAGATTCTGATCCATTATAAATGACAAAAGCCCGACAGTTTTGAAACTGCCGGGCTTTGTTTTTGAGATTGATTTGGAAATTGTTATGTTTTAATTTTCTAAAACTATTAGCGGCTTTGTGATAACGTTATTGTCTAATTGTATCTTAACGCTATAAACCCCTGCTGGTATACTACGAAGGTCAAGCTCTGTTAAAGTCTTTCCTTTGTTTATTGTTTTATTTATCACGGCTTCACCTATCATCCTACCATCTACGTTGAAAATGTCGATTCGCACATTCTTTGAATCACCTAAGGTGAATTCAATATTAACTTTGTCGATTGATGGGTTAGGATATAAGTTGATACCGTTTCTATCTCTATCTATGTCCACACTTATCACATCACTCAATTCTTCTGATCCATCTGTATCAATTATTCTGAGTCTGTAGTAGTACGTTCCTGAGTTCAAAATATTATAATCATTAAGTTGATACTTATAAGCTGAACCAAATGCAGGTTGCCTAGTTATACCCATAAATTCATCTTCGCTTTCATGTCTTCTTTCTACTGCAAAATATTCTGTATTAATTTCAGTGGCAGTTGCCCATGATAGATACACAAAGTCTGATCTATATTGTCCTACGAATGAAACTAGATCTACTGGTAATGCAACTCCTACAACTAATCCTGCATCAACATTTGGCATATGTACTCCTGGAGCAGTAGTATAAACACCTGTAGTATTTGCCCCATTACTATGGTCTACATCACTATCTAAGCCATCATTAGTAGTTGAATTAGAGGTAGAAAATGAATAACCTGCTGGAGGATTAAACTTAAGGTAATACTGATCTTTCTGTAAATTATCTAATCTATAGATACCAGCTCCATTAGTTGTTGCAGAGTTGATCATATTATTCTGAACATCGTAAGCTTCAACCTTAACTCCCTCAAAACCAGATTCATGATTTTGTCTTACTCCATCAGCGTTATCATCTCTCCATACGATATCTCCAAAAGACGACATTGGGTAATAACCTAAGCCTATATCGCATCTTGTGTCACCACTTTGTACTATGATCTCACCTGTAGTGTGCATTCCAAAGTCACCAGTTAAGTCACTATCATTTTCTTCGCTCCCTTGCCCAGGTCTTACCGGTACTAAATCTATAGGTGGCACATTGATACTAACATAGTATGATCCTGGTGGCACGCAGAATTTAAAGTATCCATCATCACTCGCCCCGTTAGGATTATTGCCTGTAATCTCATCATCAAACTCTACCCATTGATCTCCATATTTCCTATACAATGTTACTATTAAACCATTCAATCCATTCTCATCACTATCAAACTGATCATTTTCATTAAGGTCATAAAATACTAAATCTCCAAATGGAACGCACATGTAGAAACCTGCATCCCATGAAGGATCATGCTCTCCTGGAGATAGTGTGGTAAAGGATGAGGTATTAATTCCATTACTTCCATCAAGGTTACTATCAGAGTTATTATCATTACCACTATTTGGCGACGTAATTGTGAATCCTTCTGGAGGCGAAAATTGAACGTAATATCTACCTGGATTTAAACCTTCAAAAATGTATTGACCATTACTATCTGTAACTGTAGACTTTATAATTATTCCATTTTCATCATATAGATCAACTCCTACCCCTTCTAAAAAAGGTTCTCCACCATCTTGAATTCCATTACCATTTAAATCATGCCAAACAAAATCCCCTAGACTTGCAAGTGGCAATAAACCTAAATCAATCGTACTATCTCTGTCGCCAGGTGCTAAAGTAATACAAGCTGCAAATCCATGAGAACCAAAATCACTATCTGTATTATTATCACCTCCCACATACGGATCAACGATTATGCAATCATTATCTATAGTACTTAAATCTACTTTTAATTGATAGTCACCGGGTAGCAATCCTTCAAATGAATATGCTCCATCGCTATCAGTTGTCACTCGATCGATCTCAACTCCATTGCAATCATTAAGTATGATGATCACATTAGGAACACCAGGCTCGTTAGGATCTTGCTGTCCATTACCATTAAGATCTTTCCACACAAAATCACCAATGAACCCTTGCAACACTTCTATATTAGCAGGATCATGATCATCTTCATCGCCATTTGTATTATCTATAACATTATCATTGTCCAAGTTATCAACCTCTCCATCCGTACTAAAATTAGAACTGTCTGCCTCACTATCCTGATCATCTCCATCATCTGCACTAATCTCTGCCCAGTTTGTAATTTCTAATCCTGAAAACGTTGCATCAATAGTTAATACAATATCTATACTCGCCGAGTTTCCAGCTAGCACACTCGGAACAATTACAGATGCATCACCTGAAGCTTGTACCACCCAACCATTAGAATCACTTAAGCTTAAGCTCATCCCTGAAGGGATATAATCTGTAATCTCAACATTAGATGCATCTAGTGTTCCCTGATTAAATACATTGATCGTAAATACTACTTCATCCCCTGGAACAAATGGCCCAGGACTTACTGTTGTATTCAATTCTTTAATTAATGCAAGGTCATATACTTGCACTACCTCTATTGTCGAAGGATCATAATCATCTCCTCCTGTGCTATCATCTATATCATCATCATTAGGATCAGATGTAGAACCATCTTCACTCGCTGGAGTACTATCTACATCATCACCGTCATCTGCTGTTATTTCTGCATTGTTACTTATACTAGTACCCATATATCCAGTATCTATCTGCAAAGTAATTTCTAAGCTGGTGGATGTCCCAGCTGAAAGAGAAGCTATTGTTGCTGTATGGGGTGCCGTTGTTGAGAAATCAGGACTACTAACAAAACTCATCCCAGTTGGGATATAATCTGTTACTTCGATATTAGTAGCATCAAGAGTTCCTTGATTAAATACTTCGATAACATAAGCAATATTGCTGCCTTGCTCGTAAGGACCTGGAGTAGAACTATCAACTGTCTTACGTAGTGCAAGGTCATATACTTGCTCAACACTTATATCAGCACGATCATAGTCATCTCCTCCTGTGGTATCATCGATATCATCATCAATAATATCTGGATTAGAACCCGCTCCACTTCCTGGAGTACTATCTGCATCATCACCGTCATCTGCTGTTATCTCTGCATTATTAGTGAGACTTGTCCCCATAAAATCTGAATCTATCTGTAAAGTAATTTCTATTGATGTAGAAGTTCCTGCTGAAAGCGATGCTATAGTAGCCGTATGTGGTACTGTAGCTGAGAAATCAGGACTACTAACAAAGCTCATCCCTGCTGGGATAAAATCTGTTATTTCGATATTGGCTGCATCAAGAGTTCCTTGGTTGAAAACTTCAATACTGTATGTCACATTACTACCTTGACTAAAAGGACCAGGAGTTGCGGCATTATCTATTGTCTTTCTTAATGCAAGGTCATAAACCTGATTTACAGAAATAGAAGCTGGATCATAATCATCACCTCCAGTGGTATCATCTATATCATCGTCATTATCATCTGGAGCAGAACCATCTTCGCTAGCTGGTACACTATCTGAATCATCTCCGTCATCCGCCGTTATCTCTGCATTATTGATCAAAGCATCTCCCATAAAATTATTATCAATCTGCAGGGTAATCTCAAGCGAACTATTACCTCCAGCCGACAGCGAAGCTATTGTAGCCGTATGTGGTGCCGTAGCAGAAAAGTCTGGACTACTGACAAAACTCATACCACTAGGAATATAATCTGTTACCTCAACATTGTTGGCATCAAGTGTACCTTGATTAAAGACTTCAATAATATATGTTACGTTACTGCCTGGACCAAAAGGGCCAGGAGTAGCAACATTATCGACAGTCTTTCTCAGAGCTAGGTCATATACTTGGTTTATCTGAATGGTAGCAGGATCGTAATCATCACCACCGGTAGTGTCATCAATATCATCATCATTAGGATCAGAAACCGAACCATCCTCGCTTCCTGGAGTACTATCCGCATCTTCACCATCATCTGCAGTTATCTCTGCATTATTAGTAATGGAGGTACCCATGAAATCTGAATCTATCTGAAGAGTAATCTCTAAGCTTGTATTACTTCCGGCAGCTAGATTAGCTATTAGGGCGGTATGCGGTGCAGTACCAGAAAAATCCGGACTACTTATAAAGCTCATACCTGCTGGGACATAGTCTGTCACTTCTATATTAGAAGCATCTAAAGACCCTTGATTGAAAACATCTATTATGTATGTTACAGTACTTCCTTGATTATAAGGTCCTGGAGTAGCAACATTATTTATTGTTTTTCTTAGTGCAAGATCATAAGAGCAATTCACTTCAGATAAACTTACTTCACATGACGTACTACAATTATTAGCATCTGTTACAATAACAATATACGTTCCTTGCGGCAATCCAGTTGCTGTTGCCGTAGTCTGTCCAGACACATCGTTCCATAAATAAGTGAAAGGTGCAGTACCTTCAGTTACAGTAACTGTAGCCTCTCCATTACTTGATTGACAATCAGGATTAGTGCTATTAATAATTTCACAACTAGGCCCTACTATATCTGACAAAGTCACTGAGCAACTTGTTGTACAGTTATTTGCATCTGTTACGGCTACTGTATAGGTACCCGCAGGTAAACCGGTTGCACTAGCTGTCGTCTGGCCACTCGCATCATCCCATAAGTAAGTATATGGTGCTGTACCTTCTGATACCGTCACTGCTGCCTCTCCATTACTCGCTCCACAGGTCGGGGCAGTTATTTCTTCTGCTGTACATGTTGGGCCTCCTACATCTGTTAAGGTCACTGAGCAACTTGTTGTACAGTTATTTGCATCTGTTACGGCTACCGTATAAGTACCCGCTGCTAAACCGGTTGCACTCGCTGTCGTCTGGCCACTCGCATCATCCCATAAGTAGGTATATGGTGCTGTACCTTCTGATACCGTCACTGATGTTTCTCCATTGCTCGCTCCACAGGTCGGTGCAGTTATTTCTCCTGCTGTACATGTTGGGCCTCCTACATCTGTTAAGGTCACTGAACAACTTGTCGTACAGTTATTTGCATCTGTTACGGCTACTGTATAAGTGCCCGCTGCTAAGCCGGTTGCACTCGCTGTCGTCTGGCCACTCGCATCATCCCATAAGTAGGTATATGGTGCTGTACCTTCTGATACCGTCACTGCTGCCTCTCCATTGCTCGCTCCACAGGTCGGGGCAGTTATTTCTCCTGCTGTACATATTGGGCCTCCTACATCTGTTAAGGTCACTGAGCAACTTGTCGTACAGTTATTTGCATCTGTTACGGCTACTGTATAAGTACCTGCTGCTAAGCCTGTTGCACTAGCTGTCGTCTGGCCACTCGCATCATCCCATAAGTAGGTATATGGTGCTGTACCTTCTGATACCGTCACTAATACCTCTCCATTACTCGCTCCGCAGGTCGGGGCAGTTATTTCTCCTGCTGTACATGTTGGGCCTCCTACATCTGTTAAGGTCACTGAGCAACTTGTTGTACAGTTATTTGCATCTGTTACGGCTACTGTATAAGTACCCGCTGCTAAACCGGTTGCACTTGCTGTCGTCTGGCCACTCGCATCATCCCATAAGTAGGTATATGGTGCTGTACCTTCTGATACCGTCACTGCTGCTTCTCCATTACTCGCTCCGCAGGTCGGTGCAGTTATTTCTCCTGCTGTACATGTTGGACCTCCTACATCTGTTAAGGTCACTGAGCAACTTGTCGTACAGTTATTTGCATCTGTTACGGCTACTGTATAGGTACCCGCAGGTAAACCGGTTGCACTCGCTGTCGTCTGGCCACTCGCATCATCCCATAAGTAAGTATATGGTGCTGTACCTTCTGATACCGTCACTGCTGCTTCTCCATTACTCGCTCCGCAGGTCGGTGCAGTTATTTCTTCTGCTGTACATGTTGGGCCTCCTACATCTGTTAAGGTCACTGAGCAACTTGTTGTACAGTTATTTGCGTCTGTTACTTCTACTGTATAGGTGCCTGCTTGTAAACCGATTGCACTCGCTGTCGTCTGGCCACTCGCATCATCCCATAAGTAGGTATATGGTGCTGTACCTTCTGATACCGTCACTGATGCCTCTCCATTACTCGCTCCACAGGTCGGGGCTGTTATTTCTTCTGCTGTACATGTTGGGCCTCCTACATCTGTTAAGGTTACTGAGCAACTTGTTGTACAGTTATTTGCATCTGTTACTTCTACTGCATAGGTGCCCGCTGCTAAGCCTGTTGCACTCGCTGTCGTCTGGCCACTCGCATCATCCCATAAATAGGTATATGGTGCTGTACCTTCTGATACCGTTACTGCTGCCTCTCCATTGCTCGCTCCGCAGGTCGGTGCAGTTATTTCTCCTGCTGTACATGTTGGGCCTCCTACATCTGTTAAGGTTACTGAACAATTTGTCGTACAGTTATTTGCGTCTGTTACTTCTACTGTATAGGTACCCGCTGGTAAACCAGTTGCACTCGCTGTCGTCTGGCCACTTGCATCATCCCATAAGTAGGTATATGGTGCTGTACCTTCTGATACCGTCACTGATGCCTCTCCATTACTCGCTCCGCAGGTCGGTGCAGTTATTTCTTCTGCTGTACATGTTGGGCCTCCTACATCTGTTAAGGTCACTGAACAACTTGTTGTACAGTTATTTGCATCTGTTACTGCTACTGTATAGGTGCCCGCTGCTAAGCCTGTTGCACTCGCTGTCGTCTGGCCACTCGCATCATCCCATAAATAGGTATATGGTGCTGTACCTTCTGATACCGTTACTGCTGCTTCTCCATTGCTCGCTCCACAAGTCGGGGCTGAAGTCTCAGCGGCAAGACATGATGGGCCTCCTATATCTGTCAAGGTCACTGAACAACTTGTCGTACAGTTATTTGCATCTGTTACTTCTACTGTATAAGTGCCCGCTGCTAAGCCTGTTGCACTCGCCGTCGTCTGGCCACTCGCATCATCCCATAAATAGGTATATGGTGCTGTACCTTCTGATACCATTACTGCTGCTTCTCCATTGCTCGCTCCACAAGTCGGTGCTGAAGTCTCAGCGGCAGTACATGATGGGCCTCCTATATCTGTCAAGGTCACTGAACAACTTGTCGTACAATCATTAGCATCCGTTACTACCACGCTGTAAACACCTGCTGTTAAGCCTGATGCTACTTCAGTAGTCTGTGCGCTTACATCATCCCATAAATAAGTGTATGGTGCTGTGCCTCCTACTATCGTTACTGTAGCTTCTCCGTTGCTTGCACCGCAAGTTGGAGCTGAAGTTTCAGCTGATGTACAGCTAAGATCTGCATAAACAACAACTGTAACAGTATCCATACCCATACAATCGTTAGCATCTGTGATTGTAACATAAAATGTACTATCACTTGTAAGACCTGTTATTGAAATATCAGCAGTATTATCACCAGTACTCCATATATAGGTATAAGGTGCCGTTGCATTTTGAATAGAATCTACCCCAATATTCGCATCTGCTCCATTACAAATTTCATCATCATTTTCGAAGATGGCAAATGTATCACAACAAGTTTGCTCTTCTACTTCTATAGCACAACAAGTACCTATGGTGCATCCATTCTCACTTACCTCGTATGTATAAGAGCCAGATTCTTGAGCTATAATACTTTGTCCACTTTCTCCAGTAATAGCAACTCCATCTTTATACCACGTATAAGTTGCGTAGCCAGATGCAGCAGTTATAGTTACACCACTATCATCGCATGGTAGCAATATAGGCACAGATACACATGCGGCATCAATATCATCTTCAAATGAGTTACCATTATTAGGTGTAGAATCTTCATCTAGTTCATCCATTCCATTTATCTCAGCGAGATTATAGAACGACCCTGTCGAAGTAAGCGTAACATCAATACTTAGAGTTATTGTTTCACCTTGTGGAATATCCCCTAAGGTCCATAATCCTGTAGTCGGATTATAATTAGACCCTGCAGGTGTATGTGCACTATACACCGCACCTGTCGGCAAGGTATCAAGCACAGTCACGTTATGGACTGTATCGCAAGAATTATTAAAAACCTCAATAGTGTATGTCACTATATCTCCAAGTGCAGCTGTAGTAGTACTTACAGTTTTATTAAGTTCGACATCATAAACTGGCTTAGGCTTATATACATCTATATCTGCATAAACATATTTTGATTGTCCTTGTGTATAATCTCCGTCTACTAGTATACTGTTAGTATTATTTCCACCTGTTGCTTCTGTAAATTGAAATCCATAAAGTGTTATATCCTTTAGGAAATCACCGGTAGTTACAACGAAATCTTCATCTCCTTCAAATGAGCATCCATCTACAGATTTATAAGCCCAGTCTGCTCCACCTCTCGAGTTTAGACCGTCATAAGTAGTTTGGTCTCCAACATCAAAAGTTCCTTGATTGTTACCTGGTGCTGCTGGACACTGCATCCATGTCCCACCGACATTCATCCAACATGTTAATCGTGCATCATGTGAAGAAGGAGCTATCGTAGTATCAGCACTCGATATATTAGTTACAAATGGTGTCTCGGCTAGTAATACCTTATCACCTGCATCATTAAATTCTATATCTCCTACTGGCTGCGTATAATCTACTCCGTTAGGTAACGGTAAGGTTATTTCTAACTGATCAGTAGCTGGTAGGAAATTACCTGCTGCATCTAATTGTATTGATCTAACATTATTATTGACTGTAGAGGCGTCAAATCTATTATCAGTCCATACGGAGTAATAAAGTTTACCATCTCCATAGTTATAATCAACGCCTAGTAATCTATCCCCTATATCTGGATATTCTCCAGTACCATTACTATCAGGAGCACCAAAATCCCATGTGTCAATTATAGCACCAGTAAACATATCTACTCCATAGATCATTCCGTCATCCATATTGGTTGCGAAGATCATATTACGTGTAGTATCTAAAGATATGTATCCTATTCCCAATTCTTCCGGAAGTGTTGCTACTCTAGAGATCACACATGTACTAGGGTCTACTTTATATATTATGGGTTCTACAGGCGATTGACCGATTGCACTCGGTGTACTCGCTGTTCCGCTATACACACCTTCTGTTGCCGCATATACCGTTCCGTCCCGTTCGTCTATAGCGGTACTATAAATCCAGTTACCCTCAAAATCTGCTGCAGTAAATTGTTTGCCTGCCGGTACATTACTAGACTGATCAACATTATGATTTGCTGGATTCATCCATAACATACCTAATTGAGAGATATCTTTGATTACTAAGGTTACATCATCATCACCAGGAAGACATGATAACACCACATTACCAGGTTCTAATAATTGACCATTTAAAGAGATCCCACAGATCATACTGAGGATGACAGTTATCTTTAGGCTTCGGAATAAAAGTGTAGCACTTCTCATTATTATTTATTTAAGAATACTCATATGAGTACTTTTTTGAAATACATTTTGCCGTGTAAGCTGGTATTTCTGACTCTTTAGTTCTGACTTCCTGAGATAGGAGGACAAACGGGGAGCTGTGTTACATTAATTGTTATCTGGTCTACATCTTTACAGCCATTTGCATCAGTGACAGTAACTGCAAAAACCGTAGTTTGCTCTATGTTAGCAGTCGGTGAAGCTATATTAGGGTCTGTAAGGAGGGAAGCCGGTGCCCAACTGTATGTATTGCCACCAGACGCTGCTAGTGTTGTATTCTCTCCTTCGCAGATAGTTAAATCCGCTCCCGCATTTGCGGTAGGAGAAGTTTGTATGTCTATAAAAAAGCTATCAACTGATACGCAATTTTCAGGTACATTACTTGAGTTAGTAGCTTGAGCTGAAACGAAATAAAAGCGTGGAGCTGAAGGATAATCAAACTCTGATATTGCATTAGTTCCATTAAACGCATCATTTGATGAATTAAAGAACCTGACAAAATTTGAATTTGAAGTACCTGAAACATAGTCTTCAAGATTAATTCTTCCATTTTCGCAACTCACCCCATCTGTGGTCTGTAAATCTATAAACTCAAATATTTCTACTGACTGGACATCTGAAGGTCTACAATCTGGATCTGCTGGTGTAGGGTGTGCTATAGCATAAAATAAATAAAAGCCTGATGGCAGTGAATGGGGATATGGCTGAACATTTAGTGTGCCACTTGCCGGCATCTCATGTATACTTAAACTTGTACCACCTGCAGTAGTATATGGATCTATGCCAGTACCAAAAGGGTAAGCAACGATTTCAATAGAATCTGAAGTTGAAACAACTTGTAAACTATCAAATGGTGCATTTTCACATCCTCTAGGAATAACAATATCTGAAATAACAGGACACTGTGCTGAGGATATATTAGAAATAAATAATCCAATTACTAGTGCTGTCATTACCCTCATAAAGAGGAGTTTGCTGTAGTTTTTCATAAGATATTTTGTACGGTTTTTAATTTATGGGTCGATCATTACATCTGCTCATAACATAGGGTTTCCAAAAAAAACTTGGTAATCCTACTAGGCATAGAAAAGCAAATATTGTGCCACATATTACATTTTTTTATAATGTGTTAAAATCTGTCTATTAGCTTGTTACATAAAGTTCATCTTATCAATGTAAAGTGGCTTACATTTCCTTTTTTGACAAAAAAAAGGCCCCTCCAGACGCTATGTCTGGACGAGCCTAATGAATACTATACTAGTTCTTTCTAGCTAGGATATAGCCTACTAATTCTTCAATAGGATGAGTCTTCTTGTAAAGAGCTCGTCTCCTAGTTGTATCTGTAGGTTGTATACCCCTGCTGGGATATCTTTTACGTCTATTACGGTGTTCATAACTCCAGCATCCAATCTTCCACTAAAGGCATTTCCTCTCATCAGTTTGCCTTGGGTATCATAGATGTCTATCTTTACTTGCTTCGGTGAACTTAAGCTTAGTTCTATATTCACATCTGATACTGCTGGGTTTGGATAGATACTTACACCATCTTCTCTGTTCCTATTGATCTCTACACTGATCACTTCGCTCAATTGCTCCGATCCATCAGTATCAATACTTCGTAACCTGTAGTAGTACAAGCCATCTTTTGCTACGTCGTAATCATTCATGTTATACTTACTATCGCTACCTTTTGTCAATTGTCTACCGATACTTACGAACTCATCATCACTCTCATGTCTTCGCTCTATCTGGAAGTACTCCGTGTTGATCTCTGCTGCTGTTGCCCAACTCAAGTACACGTAATCTGGTCGATACTGACCTGTGAAGCTTAATAGCTCGACAGGTAGCGCTACCCCTGCTACTAGTCCTGCATCTACATTTGGCATATGAATACCTGGATCCATCTGGTAATACTGAGTTGTATAATTACCATTGCTATGATCGATATCACTATCCATACTTTCATCTCCTCCCACGTTTGGACTTGTAACTGTATAGCCTGATGGTGGCTGTATTCTTAAGTAGTATCCCTCTTGTTGTAAGTAATCTATCATATAGCTACCGTTAGCATCTGTCACGTCACTTCCTACCATATCATTATAGATGTCATAAGCTTCTACCACTACACCTTGAGCAAATGCTTCTGTAGGTTGTCGTACCCCATCAGCATTATCATCCATCCACACGATATCTCCCACTGTTGCCATTGGATAGAATCCTGCTCCGATATCACATCGCTCCTCATCGCATCTGACTGTGAAGCTACTTGTTGTATTAGGTCCATTGCCATGATCAAAATCACTATCTCTAAGTTCATCTGTACCAATGTCTGATCTAACAGGCACTAATCCGTAAGGTGGGAGATCAATGTGTAAGTAGTACTCCCCTGGAGGTGCACAGAATTTATAGTATCCATCATCTGATGGCGTACCTGGTTTATGACCTGTTACTTCCTCTGCATACTTCTTCCAGTTGCCATTTACTTTCTTATACAAGGTTACATCAAGACCATTAATTCCATTTTCATTGTCATCCCATACATTATCCATATCTACATCATACCATACTAACTCTCCGATTGGCACACAATTATAGAAACCTGCATCCCATGAGTGATCGCACTCTCCTGGTATCAACGTCGTATAATTAGTCGTATTTGGCCCATTACTGTTATCAATATCACTATCTAACTCTGTATCTCCTCCTCTGTTAGGATCGGTGGATAACGGATACTGGCTAAGTGGAGCAAATTCTAAATAATAGTCTCCAGGATATAAATAATCGAACACATAGTATCCATTACTATCTGTACTCGTCACCGAAACGATCGTGCCATTACTATCATACAATCTTACAACTACATTCTCAAGTCCTGGTTCTCCTGGATCTTGTATACCATTACCATCAAGATCATGCCATACAAAGTTACCAATACATGCTAGTTCCATTAATCCTGCATCTATGTGGTCATCCTCATCACCATCAGAATCATCTGGATGTTGGCAGTTAGACGTACCCGTGAAGTCATCTACATCATCGCTATCTGCTGTCTGCGCACAGTTAGCTCCACTTCCGTTTGTAAATACATAATTATCAAATGCTTCACCTGGGCCATTTGCAATATCAAAGTCCACATAGTATTGCTTATCTGATTGTAAACAAACTTGAGCACCTGGATTAGGAGATTCTTCTCCGAACATGTATTCACCATTGATCGTAGTGGTTGTAGCTAAGAGTGTACCCGCTAATCCTGGATTATCACTGCATTCATATAGTTTTACAGTTACCTCATCCATCACTGCTGTATCGTCACCATCTTCGCAACCGTCACCTGCAATATCAAAGAATACTTCTCCACTAATCTCTTGGCATGGATTGATACCTGCATCTACATGATTATCATCATCTCCGTCATCGTCGTCATCATCATTAGGATTAAAGCAACCACTCTCGCCAGTATCTGGATCGATATCATCTGCGTCAAGTTCGTCTGCACAGTTACCATCACTACTAAAGTTATGACCCTGCAATGGTGCTCCTTCACTATCATCAAAACTAAACTGTACGTAGTAAGTCTTAGATGGATCTAAACATACATTTCCTCCTTCATCTGTAGATGCTGGACCAAACTCGTATTCACCATCATTGGTCGTGATGGAACTTATACTTGGACCTGATGGATTACCACTTGCATCACATTCGAATAACTCTACCATCACATCTTCTAAGACTAAACCTTCTCCTATATCTTCACAACCATTATTATTTACATCTAAGAATATCTCTCCACTTAAGTCTTGACATGGATAGATACCTACATCTACATGCTCATCATCATCTCCATCGTCGTCATCATCATCCTCTGGATCAAGACACTCGGACTGACCGTTACTAGGGTCGATATCATCAGTTGCATCTCCACTAGAACAAGTCTCTGAATCATGACTAGAGAACTCATAATACTCTAGAGGATCTCCTGGCTCCTTAGGTATCTCAAACTTAATGAAGTAGTCTTTCACTGGATCAAGACATACATCTGCTCCATCATTAGGACTATTAGGTCCGAACTCATACATACCATCTATAGTCTGTGTACTCGCGAATGGAGGATCTACATCTGGGTCTGATCCACACTCGTAGACACTTACATTGATAGGGTCTGTACTAAGTACTTCATCATCATCTTGACAACCATTGTTATTAAGATCTACAAATACTTCTCCTCTGATCTCTTCACATGGATTTATACCTGCGTCTACATTGTTGTCATCATCTCCATCGTCGTCATCATCATCATTTGGATCATAACAGTCTGAGCTGCCAGTAGCTGGATCGATGTCATCAGCATCACTACTGTCTGCACAAGTCTCTTCTCCTGTACTGAAGTCTTGACCTTCCAATGGATCCCCTACTTCTGCATTGAAACTGAACTGCACATAGTATTCTTTAGTAGGGTCTAAACATATCACTGCACCCTCATCCTCTGAATCCCAACTAAAGTCATACATACCATCATTCACCGTTGTACTTGCTGCACTTGGTCCCGTTGGATTGCCATTCTCATCACACTCGAATAGCTCTACCATCACATCTTCTGTCACTAACATCTCCATATTATCCTGACAACCATTGTTATTAATATCCCAGAAGATCTCACCAGTAATATCTTGACATGGATAAATTCCACTGTCTATATCGCTATCGTCATCATCATTAGTGTCATCGCCATCATGTCCGTCATCTTCATTAGGATCGTAACACTCACTCTGCCCTGTACCTGGATCGACATCATCACTATCAGCACTATCAGCACACACTTCATTATCATGACTAGTGAAAGCCCAACCTCCTAGTGGCTCTCCTACTCCATTATCAATCACAAATTCTACGATGTATTGCTTCGATGGGTCTAAACAGACTACCCCTCCTGGCGTATCACTATCTGGTCCAAACTCATACTCACCTCCTACTGTAGTACCAGTAGCTATAGGTGCTCCTTGCGCTGTTCCATCTACTCCACACTCATAAAGATTCACTGTTACATCCTCTACAACATTATCATCTCCTGTCTCTTGACAACCATCGTTATCTATATCATAGAATATCTCTCCTGCTACATCTTGACATGGATAAATTCCTACATCTACATGCTCATCATCATCTCCGTCATCATCGTCATCATCCTCAGGATCTAAACAATCAGACTGTCCATTACTTGGATCAATATCATCGCTTGCGTCTCCACTAGAACAAGTCTCTGTATCATGACTAGAGAACTCATAGAACTCTAGTGGATCTCCTGGCGCTTTTGGTATATCAAATTTGATAAAGTAATCCTTAACTGGATCAAGACACACGTCCGCTCCATCGTTAGGACTATTAGGTCCAAACTCATACATACCATCTACTGTCTGTGTGCTTGCAAATGGTGGATCAACATCTGGGTCTGAACCACACTCGTACACGCTTACATTTATAGGATCAGTACTTAATACTTCATTATCATCTTGACAGCCATTGTTATTAAGATCAACGAACACTTCTCCTCTGATCTCTTCACATGGATTGATACCTGCATCTACATCATTGTCATCATCTCCATCGTCGTCATCATCATCATTAGGATCATAACATCCTGAGTTACCTGTACTAGGATCTATGTCATCTGAGTCTTCTGGATTAGCACATACATCTTCATTAGTACTGAAGTCTTGTCCTTCTAGTGGATCTCCAACCTCTGCATTAAAGCTAAACTGTACAAAGTAAGTCTTCGTAGGGTCTAAACATACAACTGCTCCCTCATCTTCTGAATCCCAACTAAAGTCATACATACCATCATCAACTGTAGTATTTGCTACTGATGGACCTGTAGGTTCTCCAGTGGCATCACACTCGAATAACTCAACCATCACATCTTCTGTCACTAGGGTTTCTCCATTATCTTGACAGCCATTGTTATTAATATCCCAGAATATCTCTCCTGTGATATCTTGACATGGGTAGATTCCTCCATCGATATCGCCATCATTATCATCATTGCTATCATCACCATCTTGGCCATCATCGTCATTAGGATCATAACACTCACTTTGACCTGTCCCCGGATCGATATCATCGGTATCAGCTATATCGCCACATACCTCATCATCATGACTAGTGAACTCCCAGCCTCCTAGCGGCTCTCCTACTCCATTATCTAGTACAAACTCTACGATGTAGGTCTTAGATGGATCCAAACAAATCTCACCACCTGGTGTGTCACTCTCTGGACCAAACTCATACTCACCACCTACTGTAGTACCTGTAGCCACTGGATCTCCTTGTGCTGTGCCATCTGCTCCACACTCATAAAGATTTACAGTCACGTCTTCTACTACATTATCCTCTCCCGCTTCTTGGCAACCATCATTATCTATGTCATAGAATATCCCTCCTGCGAGATCTTGACATGGATAAATACCTGCATCTATATGTTCGTCATCATCACCGTCATCTCCATCATCATCTTCTGGATCAAAACAATCACTTCTACCGGTATCTCCATTAATATTGTCACCATCTTCTGGGTTAGCACATGTTGTTTCATGACTTGAGAAGTTCCAATGTTCTAGCTCTTCGTCTGGACCATTAGGTATATCAAATACTACATAGTACTCTTTATCTGGAGATGGACATACATCAGCATTCTCATTTGGCGAGCCTGTACTGAAATTGTATTCTCCATCTATAGTAGTCGTACTTGCTATCTCAACATCTGGTGCACCTCCTTCTCCACATTCGAACAAGGTTACACTAATGTCTTCTGTAACTGCTGTTTCTCCATTGTCCTGACATCCATTATTATTCAGATCATAGAAAACAGTTCCTTGTAACTCTTCGCAAAGTGGCAGGTCATCACATGCCGCATCAAAAATATCTGGCTCACCATCGTCATTTGCATCAAGTGCTGTCTTATTATACAGACCTCCTGTTGCAAAAGGGTTAGCTGGATTGACATCTTCACATGATTCATACTCTGCATCTCCGATTACATTATTTGGATCGTTAAGATTCATAAATACACCTACAGTTAAGGTATAGATATGACAACTATCTGGTTCTGTATTTTGATCTTCTGCTAATTCCCATGGCCCTGTACCGAACAATTGTGTCGGTACGCCATTTGCAGGATGACCTGGTGCGTCTGTAACGAAGCTCGCATACTGTATCTCAATATCATCTTCAAAACATGGCTGATCAACTAGATCATAATCATCTGCTGCTCCGCCTATATTACATACTTCTACTGTATACACCATATCCCAGATGTATGCTCCAGTATCTGTAAGACTTACTGTGTCTTTATCAAGTGTGAAGTAAGGCAGATCTGCACATACCTCATCTGTCTCATCTACAGTACCATCATCATTTGTATCTAGGAAGCTCTCATTGTATAAACCTTCTAGACCATCTCCTCCGTCTGTATCTCCACCATCACCACATGCTGTGTAGAAGTCATCACCATTATCAGCTGCTCCGCCGTCTTCTAGATTAATCTCTACGCAAATCTCTATGGTATAAATGTGATTACTATTCGCACCAAGACTTACATCATTGGCTAGCTGCCAGTCTGTAGTATCAGTCGGTGTCGTAGGCATGAGATTAGTCGTCGGATGTACCGCTGAACTGTACTTTGCACTAATGATCGTAATATCAGCATCATACTGTGGCCAGTCATATAGGTCATAGAATCCTGGTTCATTACCGTCATTTACAACATTAATATTGTAAGTAATGCACCATTCGTTATGATCCGTCTGTTCTAGATCTGCGATACTCTTCTCATGTGTGATCATGTATACGTCCTCACATGCTTCGTCCATCTCATCTGGTTCTCCATCATTATTGAGGTCTAGTGTACTCTCGTTATACAATGCTTCACCTGGACTTGGATCTCCTCCTCCAGTTGCAGTACCACAATCTGTAACGACATTATCACCGCCACTACCTGGAGCTACATCTATGTGTACTTCTATGTCTATCGTACAACATTGTTCTCCTCCTGCAGGTATAGTCTGGTCATCTAATAATAACCATCCGCCTGCTGGCACTGGTGCAGTCAATGTACTTCCTGGATCAGTATCACAACTGTAAGTAGCTTCTATTACTTCTATATCATCATCGAATATAGGTTCATCATAAAGATCATAATCTCCATCTGCCCCTCCATCATTATATACACAGATCTGGTAGCTTACCATGTGATTACCATTTGCCATTGGCACGAATCCTGTAGCTACTTTCTCATGGTAGATATGTGGCAGATCTCCACACGCTTCGTCTTCTTCGTCGTCTACTCCATCGTTGTTTACATCTAGGCTACTTTCGTTATGTAGTCCTTCGCCTGGTGCGCTGTCGTCTCCGCCGTTAGCTGCTCCACATGCTGTATAGTCTCCATCTCCTGCTAGACCTGCTGGATCGTTGAGATCCATATCTACACAGAAGGTGATCATGTACGTATGCACTCCTGATGCTGCTATCGCTTGGTCATCTGCTAGATCCCATGGGCCTGCTAGATCTGTGTCTACTGTTGGTCCTGGATTATTCGAATTGCCTGGTGCATCGCTCATATAATTCACACAGGTTACTTCGATATCATCTTCGAATGCTATCTCGTCGCTCAAGTCATACTCACCTGCCGCTCCTCCTGTGTTACTTACTTCAATTGTATATTTCACTTCCCAACTTGTCGCTCCTGTCTGCGTGATGCTTGTCAGGTCTTTAGTGTGGGTTACATGTGGTAACTCCTCGCAAGCCTCATCTTGGAGGTCTGGCTCTCCATCTCCATCTGTATCTACCATACTCTTGTTGTATAATCCACCTGCACTACTTGGGTCTGCTGGATCACCTGATGCACAACCACTATATACCCCATCTCCAGGTGTTGTAGGGTCATTGAGATCCATCGTCACTTCTACGTCTAAGGTGTAGGTATGACAAGTGCCATCTCCTGCTATTGTCTGTGCACTGTTCAAGGTCCATGGTCCTGTACCTGCTAAGGTACTTGGGCCAGGATTAGCACTATGACCAGCTACATCGCTACTGTAACTCGCTCCATTGATCACTATGTCATCGTCAAAGCATGGTTGATCACTTACAGCATACTCGCCTTCAGCTCCACCTATGTTACATACTGTTATCTCATAACTTACTGTGAAGTCTCTTGCTCCTGTCTGCAATGTACCTGTCACATCTTTATTCAATGTGATAAATGGCAGATCTGCACAAACTTCATCTGTCTCGTCTATGTTGCCATCGTCATTCGTATCTAAGTAACTTTCATTGTATAGTCCTTGACCTGGCATACCATTCATCCCTGCTGCACCATCGCCGCAACCTTGATAGACATCATCACCTGCGTCTGCTGCTCCTCCATCTGCTAGGTCTATGCTTACACATACTTCTAGTACGTATACATGGCTGTCTTGCGCTGCTACATTCTCATCATTCGCTAACTGCCAGTCTGTGGTATCTGTCGGTGTCGTCGGTGTCAATATCGTCGTCGGATGTACCGTAGAACTGTACTCTGCACTTAGGATCGTGATATCCTGATCGTACTGCGGCCAGTCATATAAGTCGTAGAAACCTGGCTCATTACCATCGTTGTTAACTACGATCTGGTATGTTATACACCATTCATTATGGCCTGTCTGCTCTAGCCCTATGATACTCTTATCGTGGGTGAACATGAATACATCTTCGCATGCCTCGTCCATCTCATCTGGTTCTCCATCATTGTTGAGGTCTAATGTACTCTCGTTATACAATGCTTCTCCTGGACTTGGGTCGCCTGGTATGGCCGTACCGCAATCTGCTATCACATTATCACCTCCACTTCCTGGGGCGGTGTCGATGTGGACTTCTATGTCTATCGTACAACACTGCTCTCCATCTGCATCAATACTCTGATCATCTAACAATAACCAACCTCCTGCTGGTACTAGTAGAGTTAGAGTGCTTTCTGGATCTGTGCCACAGGTATACTTACCTTCTATGATCTCGATATCATCATCAAATATCGGCTCATCATATAGATCATATTCTCCTGTTGCCCCACCATCATTATATACACATATCTGGTAGCTTACCATATGATTACCATTTGCCATAGCTACGAATCCTGTTGCTATTTTCTCATGATAAATGTGTGGTAGATCTCCGCATGCTTCATCCTCTTCATCATCAACGCCATCGTTGTTTACATCTAGGCTACTCTCGTTATGTAGTCCTTCTCCTGGCTCGCTGTCATCTCCTCCATTCGCCGCTCCACATGCTGTATACTCACCATCTCCTGCTAGGCCTGCTGGATCATTAAGATCCATATCTACGCAGAAGGTGATCATATAAGTATGTACGCCTGCTGTTGCTATTGCTTGGTCATCTGCTAAATCCCATGGGCCTGCTAGATCTGTGTCTACTGTTGGGCCTGGATTGTTAGCATTGCCTGGTGCATCGCTCATGTAGTTTACACAGGTCACTACGATATCATCTTCGAATGCTATCTCATCGCTCAGGTCATATTGCCCTGCTGCTCCTCCTGTGTTATTTACTTCTATTGTGTACTTCACTTCCCAACTTGTTGCACCTGTTTGAGTGATACTAGTTAAGTCCTTTTCGTGAGTTACGTATGGTAACTCTTCGCAAGCCTCATCTTGGATGTCTGGCTCTCCATCTCCGTCTGTATCTACCATACTCTTATTGTACAAGCCACCTGTGCTGCTTGGATCTGCTGGATCTCCCGATGCACAACCACTGTATACGCCATCGCCTGGTGTTGCTGGATCGTTTAGATCCATGGTTACCTCTACATCTAATAAGTATGTATGGCAAGTTTCATCTCCAGGTATTACTTGTCCACTATTCAAGGTCCATGGTCCTGTACCTGTCAATGCACTTGGGCCTGGGTTAGCACTGTGACCAGTAACATTGCTACCGTAACTCGCTCCATTGATCACGATGTCATCGTCAAAGCATGGTTGATCACTCACCGTATACTCACCGTCTGCTCCTCCTATGTTACACACTGTGATCTCGTAGCTTACAGTGAAGTCTCTTGCTCCTGTTTGTACTGTTCCTACTACATCCTTGTTAAGCGTGATGTATGGAATATCTGCGCATACTTCATCTGTTTCATCTATCGTGCCGTCATCGTTGGTATCTAGGTAACTCTCGTTGTATAATCCTTGACCTGGCATTCCGTTCATCCCTGCTGCGCCATCGCCACATCCTTGGTAGACATCGTCCCCACTGTCTGCTACGCCACCATCTTCTAGGTCGATGCTCACGCATACTTCTAGGATATATACATGGCTGTCTTGTGCTGCTACATTCTCGTCATTCGCTAATTTCCAATCAGTTGCACTCGTCGGAGTTGTCGGTGCCAATATCGTCGTCGGATGTACCGTAGAACTGTACTCCGCACTTAAGATCGTGATATCCGCATCATACTGTGGCCAATCATATAGATCATAGAAACCTGGCTCATTACCATCGTTATTTACTACTATCTTGTAGGTGATGCACCATTCATTATGTCCAGTCTGCTCTAAGTCTATGATACTCTTATCATGAGTGAACATGAATACATCTTCACATGCCTCGTCCATCTCGTCTGGTTCGCCATCATTATTTAAGTCTAATGTACTTTCGTTGTATAATGCTTCACCTGGGCTTGGGTCACCTGGTACTGCTGTACCGCACTCTGTGACTACATCATCACCACCACTACCTGGTGCTGTATCTATGTGCACTTCTATATCAATGGTACAACATTGCTCACCATCTGCATCGATACTTTGATCATCTAACAATAACCAACCTCCTGCTGGTACTGGTAAACTCAACGTACTTTCAGGATCAGTACCACATGTATATTTACTTTCGATTATCTCTATATCGTCATCGAATATCGGCTCGTCATACAAGTCATACTCTCCAGTTGCTCCACCATCATTGTATACACATATCTGGTAGCTTACCATATGATTACCATTCGCCATAGCTTCGAATCCTGTTGCTATTTTCTCATGATAAATGTGTGGTAGATCTCCGCATGCTTCATCTTCTTCGTCTTCTACGCCATCGTTGTTTACATCTAGGCTACTCTCGTTATGTAGTCCTTCTCCCGGCTCGCTGTCATCTGTTCCACTAGCTGCTCCACATGCTGTATAGTCTCCATCTCCTACTAGTCCTGCTGGATCATTGAGATCCATATCTACACAGAAGGTGATCATGTACGTATGCAAACCATCTACCGCTATCGACTGATCATCTGCTAGTCCCCATGGTCCTGCTAGATCTGTATCTACTGTCGGGCCTGGATTATTTGCATTGCCCGGCGCATCGCTCATGTAGTTTACACAGGTCACTACGATATCATCTTCAAACGCTATCTCATCGCTCAGGTCATATTGCCCTGCAGCTCCTCCTGTGTTAGTTACTTCTATCGTATACTTAACTTCCCAACTCGTCGCTCCTGTCTGAGTTATACTCGTCAAGGACTTCTCGTGGGTTACATATGGTAGTTCTTCGCATGCCTCGTCTTGTAGGTCTGGCTCTCCATCTCCGTCTGTATCTACCATACTCTTGTTGTATAAGCCGCCTGTGCTGCTTGGATCTGCTGGGTCGCCTGATGCACATCCACTATATACTCCATCTCCTGGCGTCGCTGGATCGTTGAGATCCATCGTTACTTCAACATCTAAAGTATAAGTATCACAACCATCTGCTGCTATCGTCTGTGCTGTGTTAAGCGTCCAAGGACCTGTACCTGTTAGGCTACTCGGACCTGGATTAGCACTATGGCCTGCTACATCACTACCGTAGCTCGCTCCATTAATTACTATATCATCATCAAAGCATGGTTGATCACTTACTGCATATTCGCCGTCTGCTCCGCCTATGTTACATACTGTTATCTCATAACTTACTGTGAAGTCTCTTGCTCCTGTCTGTACTGTTCCTACTACTTCTTTATTCAAAGTAATGTATGGGATATCTTCACATACTTCATCTGTCTCATCTATCGTGCCGTCATCATTTGTATCTAGGTAACTCTCGTTATATAAACCTTGTCCTGGTATACCGTTCATCCCTGATCCTCCATCACCGCATCCTTGATATACATCATCGCCCGCATCTGCTGCACCTCCGTCTTCTAAGTCTATCTCTACACATACTTTTAAGACATACACATGTGCTACATCTGATCCTATGCTTACGTCATTACCTAACTGCCAATCTGTAGTATCAGTGGGCGTTGTAGGTGTTAATGTAGATAAAGGATGTACGCTGCTACTATATTCTGCACTGGTGATAGTAATATCTTGATCATACTGTGGCCAATCATATAGATCATAGAAGCCTGACTCATTTCCATTATTAGTTACGGTAATATTATAGGTTATACACCAAGTATTATGTCCAGTCTGCTCTAGGTCAGCGATCGTCTTATCATGACTGATATCGAATACATCTTCACATGCTTCGTCTTGTTCATCAGGTTCGCCGTCATTATTTAAATCTAGGCTACTTTCATTGTATAATGCTTCACCTGGGCTTGGGTCACCAGGGGTTTCTGTACCACACTCTGTCACTACATTGTCTCCACCACTTCCTGGTGCTACGTCTATATCCACTTCGAACTCAACTGTACAGCAATGCTCATTACCTGGACTGATATCTTGATCATCAATCAACAACCATCCACCTGCTGGTACTGGAGGCGTAAGCGTAGAACCTGCTCCTCCAATATCACAACTGTATGTACCTGCAATTATTTCTATGTCATCGTCAAACTGAGGTTCGTCATATAGATCATAAGTCCCATCAGCTCCTCCATTGTTATACACACAGATCTCATATGTGATCATGTGATTTCCATTTGCCATCGGGGCAAAACTTACCACCGTCTTCTCGTGATATAGATTTGGCAAGTCACCGCATGCCTCTTCTGTTTCCTCTGGTTCTCCATCACCATCTAGATCTAGATGTGATTGATTGAATAGACCTTCGCCTGGCTCACCTACTTCTCCACCACCAGCTCCACATTCATCGTAGTCTCCATCGCCTGGTGTGTTGTCACTATTGAGATCCATCGTCACACAGAACGTGATACAATACGTGTGGACACCCTCTGCTACTATATCCTGACCAGTAGCTAAATTCCACGGACCAGCTAGGTCTGTATCATCTGTTGGTCCTGGATTATTAGTATTGCCTGGAGCATCGCTATTGTATTTTACACAGGTAACAGTGATATCATCTTCGAATGCTATCTCATCATCTAATCCATAACTGCCTGTTGCACCACCATTATTTTCAACCGTTATCGTATACTTCACTTCCCATTCTCTACCACCTACTTGAGTTATACTTGTCAACTCCTTATCGTGAGTTATACTCGGTAGATCACCACAGTCTTCTGCTTCTAGATTAGGTTCTCCATCGCCATTCGTATCTAGCTCTGCAGAATTGAATAGGCCTTCGCCAGCTACTGGGTCCGTACCGCCATTCTCACCACAGGCATCATAATCTCCATCACCTGGCGTATCTTCATCTTCTAGGTCCATCGTTACCATGATCACTACGGTATACTTCTGACATTCGTCTGGCTCTATATCCTGACCATCTGCTAGATCCCATGGGCCGCTACCAGTTAAAGTTGTAGGGCCTGGGTTACTCGGGTGATCAAATGCATCTGTAGTAAAGCTTGCTCCATTGATCACTATGTCATCATCAAAGCCTGGCACGTCATCTAAGTCATATGTACCGATCGCACCGCCATCATTACATACATCTATCTCATAGGTCACAGTCCAAGTGTAGGCACCTGTTTGTGTTAGATCTGTTAATTCTTTTTCTAAAGTGTAATGTGGCAATTCACCACATGCGTCATCTGTTGCATCTGGTTCTCCATCCTCATTCATATCCAAACTTGCTTCATTATATAAGCCTTCTCCTTCTATCGGAGAACCACCGCCATTTGAACCACAGCTTGTGTATTCATCATCGCCATTATCATTTTCGCCTCCGTCAGCTAGATCAATTACTACTATCGCACATACACTATAAGTATGGCCACCATTACCAACTAGTTGCACATCGTTGCCTAACAACCACCCTGGACTTGCAGGAGGAGGCACAGCTAATACACCACTAGGGCCAACACTACTTGTATAGCTAGCACTTATGATAGTAATATCACTATCAAAGGTTGGCAGATCATATAGATCATACTCTGTAGCTAAGCTACTATTATTATCAATTGCTATCTCGTAACAAACTGTATATTCATTAGCATTCTCTGTAGGAATCGCACTAACAAAACTCTTTATCAAACTAGGACATGCTAAGGCATCAAAAGAAGAGCTCAATGTTTTACACGCATCTCCAACATTATAATATTCTAGATAATAAGTTCCTGGTTGCGGTACCACTAAAATAGGACTAGTGCCACTTTGAACAGGTATATCTCCAGCGGGAGTTACCTCAAACCAATTATAATTACTAAATCCTGCTGGTCCTTCCACTGTGGAAGTCTCTTCACTACATAGACTGACTTGATCAAAAAGATCATTAGTCTCTTGCGGTACTACTACTACTGGATAATCTGCTTCGAACTCACACATCTGACCATTCTCCATAAAGTTCACGGTCACTGTATAAGTCACGTCCATAGCTGGGTTACACACCATTGGCTTCTGGCTAGTTGGGTCATCTAAGTATGTAGTAGGACTCCAGCTTACTGTCACTATATCTCGATATTCAGTTGGCAAGTCAAGATCTAATTGTATACACCCAACATCACAAGCTTCTTCAGCATCGTAATCATTGAATTCAAAGTTACCCAAGCTGTATATCTCCGTTTCAAAATCAAACTCTGCACATCCACCAGTCTGGCTCGTCACCATGAGTACTACAGGACTAGATAAACCAAATCCTGGCTCTAGGGTTATGCACAGGCTGTCACCTGCTGCATTAGGTGCCATCGTAGCTCCCGCTGCTGGACTTATACTATATTCTAGATCGCCACAGTATCCTATCTTAAGTGGGCTACCTGGACATATCGCAATGCTCTGTCCTAGCTCATCACTAGCACTAGGTTCGATACTGTCATAGTAGAAATCCTGTGCATCGCACACACAGTTAGTCTCCTGCATAACCATCAAGAAGACTGGGCAAGCAAGATTCTCATCGATATCAAAGCATCCCATGATCGTCGTGGTATCTCCCATCAAGACAGTCACATTGACTATAGCACTGTCCAATGGTGGATCAAAATCTTCAAGGATACCATTTTGATTAAGGTCTCTTATCAGCTTGATCTTTATATCATCATTATAATCCACACTATTATTCGCAAGATCTACTTCGTAGCAGATCGGCACTGTTCCATCTCCATTTCCACATCCAGCTGTTACCACTTGATCACTTACTTCTACTGGTGGATTGAAGTCTACTTGTATCGCGGGGTTTACACTATTCAATACTTGTACATCACACTCTATGCCTTGTGCCATACAGTTAGTATTCATAACCGTACTACTTACATTTACTCCTAAGTCTTGCTCTCCACAACCTATATCCTCTGGCACCTCAAACATAAAGCTGACCTGGAATGCACTACCAGGGCCGATACCATCTGGGATATCAAAACATACATGTGTGATAGCACCATTGACTTCTTCTGTAAATGTAGGCATATGACCTGCTGGTGTTAACCAAGAGATACTGCCTGACATATAACTAAAGGTCTCTGAATCTATATCCATGCAGACCATACTATTATCCGTGACCCCTGTGGGGCTAATGTTCAAGAAGTTCATCGTGATCGTACTAGGCTCTCCACAGGTAGCATCGAGTGGATCTGCGAATACAAAGAACTGTGCAAAATCACTTGGATTTGCACCATCAATGATGATAGGGCTGGTAGGCACAAATCCTGAACCAGTACGCATCTCACAAGGATCTGCACCATCTGCTCTGAACCATATACTCGTACCACTGACAAATTCATCACAATCAGTCTGTACATCAAATTTGAATTCTACTTTATTACTATCCAACATTGCAGCTACACCTGGCAAACCATTTTGATCAATATATGTGCTAAAATCAGCGTCATCCAAGAATTCAAAATAGGTACCATAGATATTATTCTTAGTTGGGTCAGCAATTGGATCCGCAATACTCATCACGGTACCATAATTACCGGGTCCTCCAGGAAAACAAACCTTCCAACTATTAGGCACGAATGTCATTCCTGCAGGGAAATACCATTCTGGCTCTATGTCTGTCAATATAGTCGGTCGTACATTTTTGATCCTTACGGCCATCTCAAAAGTTTCACATAGAGGATACTCTCCGGTTGCATCGCCACTCCATTCTGCTTGCATCTCTGCTTCTTCTGCTATGTACTCATAACACGCGCCTGCTGCATCGCACTGAGTTTCCCCTAATGCTGTGAACAATGCTGCTTTATCTGGTTCTATACATCCGCTGACAGTGGTCACACATATCTCTACATCTACATCTTCTAGTCCTACTGGGCAGAATAATAATTCTGTCTTTATTATTATCTCGAAACATTCACCAGGCGCTAGGTCAGGGTTTACAACGCTGTATAAATTATCATTGGGTCTTGCCTCTACTAAATTCCATGTTACTGGTACACCTGCTGCATCACAGATATCTATCAGATCGATCGTAGTCGGAATCTGTATCGTGGTTACTACATTCTCATGGGTGCCTTCATCTACTCCGTTATTATCTGCACAGACCGTATATGTATTCATCTCATTCACCATAGCTTCATCAGCTATCAGGGTATTTTGCATCGTGGCAATCAGTGGTGGGAAGTTTTTACTATTATCCTTGAAGTTATCTGGACCTGTTACAATAGTTCCAGTCTGTCTCATAGGGTTGATACTTCCTGGACTATCATCTGGATTGCTTACAATACCTTCGAAGTGTCTCTGGCACCCCCACGGCTCTGGATTAACGTTGCAGCCTGTACCATACGGATTATCAGGATATCTAAAACCATTAGAACTAGGATAAATATTCCCTCTACTTAAATAAGTAGAATTGTATGGTCCACCTGATCCCGGTAGTGATGGGACATAGGGATCTGCAAACTGATAACTTAGTTGGAAATCTCCTGACTCTATATCTTCAGGGCATAATGCAGATAAGCTATATTTTATGCCATAAGTACAATTTTCTCCGCCACCTACAGGTAAATGAGGAAATGGATTATTCCGAACATGAATCAACTGCTGTACATCACAATGATCATTAGTATTGTTAGCTCCGATAGGTCCTCTATAATAAGTCTGCCCTTGACCAATTGTGTAATCATCATCGATGACTTTCATCATCCCTAATTGACTTGGATCTGCGGCTATACAACATTGTTCTCCGCTAGGTCCCGTTAAACAATTTATATTTCCGCTATTAGTATCAATATACTGGCTAAAAGAAACTTCGGTACCGTCAGGCATTACTATTACGCCGTTATCGAGATAAACCATATTACTTGGAAAACTCAATTCCAAATATTCTGTAGCCATAAAAGGTCTAAACTCATTTTCGTACCAAGGTGTTATACCTGGATCTACATCTGGTAATTGATTTTGTAGCGTGAAAGTATATTCTACTTCGGTATCACAATCTGTAACACAGACTTCTTGTGCAATAGAGACAGGTCCTGGTAAGTGTCCTTCATAAACTCCTGTAGAGCGACATCCTCTACTAGTAACAGAAGAACTGCAGGTGCCTGGAGAAGCCATCCTAGCATCAGCATATGGGTATAAGTATCCTTGTGCAGCAGGTGTTATGCCGTTTAATACTGCTAGCGATGCATTTGGATTTCTCACCATAGGAATTTTCATATCTATGTAGAAGAAATCCCCATCTTCGAGATCTAGCTGAGCTAACAAATCGGCATGACAAGTATTGTTTACTTCATCAGGTGTAGCAGAAGCACATCCCTCATCTCTTCCGAAGTATACCCACATTCTAGATAAATCTTCTACATCATCCCATGCAGATAATCCTACCATTCTATAGTTCACATCTTCTGCTGGATAATTAGGGTTGATATCGTCATCAACACATTCTCCACCATCTGCTAAAGTGCCTTCCACCCCAAAGTTTTGAAACTCTAGTCCAGGGAAAGTATTATTATCTCTATTAGCATCATCATATGCCTGCATACAATCAGGAATACCTATTTCTATAGGTCCGGTCCCAGCACTTATATCTTCATGAAACCACCCTTGAAATGCAGCATTATAAATATCTGGCATCAATGGGTTATCCCACCCTCTATATCTTAAATCAAACAACCAAGCATAATTACCTTCATAATATACTTGGGCATTTAAGACTTCATAAGCTATCCTTACATACATAGTGTCACCAGGAAGAAATCTTGTTAAATCTTCTACTGGGACATCAGCAGCCGTCAATTTTTGAGTCATTGCCTTATCTGCATAACCAAAATTGCACCGCTGGATAGTATCTATGGATGCCATAATATCACAAACACATCCACATCCTCTCCATCTGACATAAGATGTAGAAGAATCACAGGCTCTTACAATCTCACATGGATCTACATCAGTACAAGAATTACATTCTTCTACTACCTTATAGTTAATAAACATGTAATCCCATGGGAAACATTTTCCTTCAAATTCTAAATTGAGATAATAATCATGTGAAGTTGCATTAGCATCCCCTGCCGGCACCTCCACAGTATAGGAAACAGTATCTAATAAACCTCCACCTAAATCGATAGTATTAGGATACCCGATAGCACCTGGTACCGCTGCCCCTTGATATGTTGCAGATCCGTTTTCAAATCTTATGTGATTAATTCTGTTTCCACCTGCAGTAATTGTTGCTACTAGTTTTATACCTCCAGACATTGCACAATGCCCTATATTCTCTGAATCAAAATCATAGCTAAATTCGTAGCCATTAACTGATGGTGTCCATACGTCGCAAGTGGTCTCTATAATTTCTGTTATTGGAATACCATAGCCAGGTGTTGGGACATCATTTGTAGTAGAGCCTGCATTACCATAAAAGAAACTTAGCGGTTCACTTAGGTTAGCAAATTGTTGAAAATCCTGCCCGCAGTTACGTTTACCATTTACTTCTATTCTACTTAAGCTGCATGCTAAATCACCATTACAACCCGCCATACTATCTGAGCAACCGATACTTACTGATGTTGTTATCGTTAAGGTCTGTCCACCTGGCAGATCATCCATAAATCCGTCACCATCTTCATCTGTAAGTCCGTATGCTGGATTCGTATTATTCGTAAAATCCAATATTAATGTCGAACCGTCTGCTGTCCAAATACTCGGATCAAGGCTTGTACCGCCTACTACGATATCAGATATTGTCATACCATTACCTAGACAAGCACCATACTTAAGAATTAGGTCTTGCCAAAGACCATCTAATGGATCTGTGTTGGCACTAAATAAATCTATTGTATAACTTAAATCGTCTCCGCAGATACTACCGTACTGAATATCTGATGTATTAGCTACTGGAGATGCACCAAAGTTAGGCGTGAATTTAACTGCTCCAAGAATAGAAGTTACTCCAAAACACACCTTATCTGCGCAACCGTAGTATACCTTATATTCTGGAACCATCGCCTCATCTGTACAGCCTGATGCTGAGTAGCAGACGGACAATGTCATTCGCTCATCTACATCAAAAATATCATCACCATTAGCTCCTGCTCCTGTATTTCCGTTAAACAAGCTGCCATTAATATTCATAGTAGCTATGCCTGTAGCAGGATCAACTGTTATGTCAGCTGGATTTATAGGTGTTCCGTTAGCACTTATTGTTCCAAGCGTATAAGCAGTAAGATCTAAGCCACAGATATCTAAGGTATACTGACTTAGACTAGCTTGAATCCCATCTTGAGATATTGTAATTGTTTGACAAAAATCATCCGTAGTATTCTTTATGGCAATCTCTTGCGGCACAATAGAAAGCGTATTTAGGACAGGTATTCTTACTCCGCCATTAAACTCACCTATCTCTGTCAAGTTAACATCACATATCTCATCTACGCCACTATCATCTGGATAACTGTACACTAGATTAGCATCAAAATTTAGAGGATCTTCTGATTTGATATCTACATCGCAATCAGCTTTGACACAAATGTCTAATATATATGCTTCTGCAGAATCTATCTGAGTGATCAAGAAAACTGGCTGAGTAGGATTACTTACATCTAACTCTGTAGTAGGTACTGGTCCTCCATAATGCTCCATCACACATCCTCCGTAAGTTAATCCCGCATCCAAATTTAGCGTTAACTGTACATTACTAAGGTCACACTCACCATTGTTGTATATGAGTAGAGATATAGTATCAGGGCTAGAACAAACATTCAATAAGTCTACCGTAGCAAAACCTGGAACTCCATCTAAAGATGCCATCGTTACATTTGGGCATTCTTCACAGGTGGTTATTTCTTCTGGTATTTCATATTCTATGCAAAGCTCTGGCGCACCTTGGCCTGCATCGAAAGAAAGTGCGCTTCTAAATCCTTTACCACTTATCGAAAAGCATAAAGCATTGCCAGCGGCATAGCCAGGTCTATTTATTATCTCTTGGACAATACTGCTTAGGTCAGGTGTTTTTTGTGCCGGTAATGCATCTCCTGGATTTACCCAGGTAGGTGGTGACCAAGGTACATTTGCAGAAGTAGCCACTCTACCAGATATAGGAGTCGCTGCTGTGAAAGGGGCGCAATTATCCGCATCTTCTCCTTTGATAGTAAATGCTGCGCCTCTACTACTAGAGACATTGGCAGTAAATTGGATATCTGCGCTTATTATTTTTGCGCCTTGTGGAATATCATAGCAATCAAATCGCAATCCTACTAATGATGCTCCACTAGAACCAGAAACCCCAGCAAAGCCGAGTCCCAGTCCACTTTCAGAGTTACTGAAAATACCAGAACTTATTAATTCTTCAGCATCATTCTCAGAAGCTCCTGGATCACAACATACTTCCTCTACTGTTGGGGGAGCTGCCATGCTTACTGAGAATTGAGATCTTGCTTTTGTATATGATTTATATAAATCTATCTCTTCTTCACATTCAGACAAGGTATACGACCGATACTTAGATTCCATATCTGACAGAATAGCTTGCTGTTCTTTTGTCAATACATCATCCACATTATGCGGCGTTTTATCTTTTCCTTCTGCTTGCAATGCGATTAAAAGGAAAATTAATAAGCACAAAAATGGAAGGTTGAACTTAGTATTAGTATTAGTATTAGTATTCATTACTTTTTATTAATAGTTAAAGCCAGAGTAACTGTACTCATAGCTTTTTTTACCCAGATTCATCTGGATCAAAAAAAATAAATCATACTATTCCTGGGACGGAATAAGGGACAACTCTAAACAATAGACATACATCTTTGATACTTAGAGAACACCCTTGGCAGTAAAGGTAAATACCAGATATCATATTACATAATTTTATAATATGTTATTTGCTTCATCTCATATAATTATTTAACATATTTGATTTTTTCAATATTAAAAAAAGGCCCATCCAAACTATATTGTCTGGATAGGCCTTCATGAATACTATACTAAATCTTTGATCAGAAATCTTAGATGTCAAAAGTCAAATTACTTTTTTCATCTTCTGTATTCTCTCTCTTTTCACCTAAGATTTCTGCTTACTATCTATCAATTTTTTAATAGGATAAGACGTCTTGTTAAGACTTCATCTCCTAACTGTATCTGTACGTTGTATACTCCTGCTGGAATATCATTTACGTCAATTGCTTTGTTCACTGTACCTTTCTCTAATCTTCCTTCTAAGACGTTACCTCTTATCAGCTTTCCTTGGGTATCGTAGATATCAATCTTCACTTGCTTTGGTGCATTAAGACTAAGCTCTATGTTAACATCTGATACGGCTGGATTAGGATAAATACTTACGCCATTCTCTCTATCTCTACTGATCTGTACGCTTATCACTTCGCTTAATTGCTCTGAGCCGTCTGTATCTATACTTCTCAACCTATAGTAATATGCACCATCACGCTCTACATCATAATCATTCATAGTATACTTACTATCGCTTCCCTTTGTCAATTGTCTACCTATAGATACGAATTCCTCTTCGCTCTCATGTCTACGCTCAATCTGGAAATACTCTGTATTGATCTCTGCCGCTGTTGCCCAACTTAGATAAATATAATCTGGTCTGTACTGCCCTGTAAAGCTGATTAACTCTACTGGAAGCGCAACGCCTGCTACTAATCCTGCATCTACATTTGGCATGTGTACTCCTGGATCCATCATGTAGTACTGTGTTGTATAGTTACCATTACTGTGATCGATATCACTATCCATACTCTCATCACTTCCCATATTTGGATTAGTAACTGTATAACCAGATGGCGGCTGTACTCTTAGGTAATACCCTTCTTGCTGTAGGTAGTCTATCATATAGCTACCATTAGCATCCGTCACATCACTACCTACCATATCATTATAGATATCATACGCTTCTACGACTACTCCTGCAGCAAATGCCTCTGTAGGTTGTCTTACTCCATCTGCATTATCATCCATCCAAACGATATCTCCTACTGTTGCCATCGGATAGTAACCTGCTCCTATATCACACTTCTCATCACCACTTCTTACTGTGAAGCTTGATGTCGTGCCTGGCCCATTGCCATGATCAAAATCACTATCTCTCAACTCATCGTTACCCATGTCAGATCTTACTGGCACTAAGCCATAAGGTGGAAGATCTATATGTAAGTAATACTCTCCTGGAGGCGCGCAGAATTTGTAATATCCATCATCTGAAGGTGTTCCTGGCTTATGTCCAGTGAAAGCTCTATCCCATTTCTTCCAGTTTCCATTTACTTTTCTAAATAGAGTAACCTCAAGTCCATTGATACCATTTTCGTTATCATCCCAGATATTATCCATATCTACATCATACCATACTAACTCTCCTATCGGCACACACTTGTAGAAGCCTGCATCCCATGACATATCATTTTCTCCTGGGCTTAGATTTGTGATCTGTGTCGTATTCGGTCCGTTACTACCATCTATATCACTATCAAAATCTGAGTCTCCTCCTTGATTAGGATCTGTCGTTAATGGATACTGACTTGGTGGGCCAAATTCTACATAGTAATCTCCAGGATATAACTTATCAAATAAGTAAAATCCATCACTATCTGTACTTGTAACCGAGACCAAGTTGCCATCGCCATCATAGAGTCTAACTACAATATTCTCTAGACCATCTTCATCTGTATCTTGTATCCCATCACCATCTTCATCATGCCATACATAGTTACCTAAGCTTGCTAGCTCCATCAACCCTGCATCTATATGATCATCATCGTCACCATCAGAATCATCAGGATACAGACAATCTGATCTACCATCTAGATCATCTACATCATCGCTATCTCCTGCTCCAGCACAAGTGCTTGTACCATTAGTGAATACATAATTATCAAGTGCTTCTCCTGGTGAGTTAGGAATATCAAATACCACATAGTATTGCTTATCTGATTGCAAGCACACTTGAGCATCAGGGTTTGGCGATTCTTCACCAAACATATAAGATCCATCTATAGTCGTAGTAGATGCTACTGGAGTACCACCTGTGTTAGCTCCTCCGCTACACTCGTACAAGGTAACAGTGATCGGCACTGTAACATTAGTGTCATTACCATCTTCACAGCCGTCTCCTGCAATATCAAAGAACACATCTCCACTGATCTCTTGACATGGATTAATCCCTGCATCTACATGATTATCATCATCACCATCATCTCCGTCATCATCATTAGGGTTGTAACATCCACTTTCTCCTGTGTCTGGATTGATGTCATCTGCATCTACTTCTGCTGCACATGCGCCATCTCCACTGAAGTTATGTCCTTGTAATGGTGCTCCTTCGCTGTCATCAAAACTGAACTGTACGTAGTAGGTCTTAGATGGATCTAAACATACATTACCACCTACATCCTCAGAATCTGGTCCGAACTCGTACTCGCCATCATTCGTAGTAATACTACTTATACTTGGTCCTGATGGATTTCCTTGATCATCACATTCGAATATCTCTACCGTCACATCTTCTAGTACTAATCCTTCTCCATTGTCTTGACAGCCATTGTTATTAACATCCAAGAAGATCTCTCCACTTAGGTCTTGACACTCATAGATTCCTCCATCCATATCGTCACTTCCATCGTCATCAGGATCCGTACAATCTGTTTGACCTGTAAGCGGATCTACATTGTCTGCATCATCTGGATTAGCACATGTCTCTGATTCACTAGAGAATACATAATTATCTAATGCTTCTCCATCTCCATTAGGCAAATCAAATACCACGAAGTAATCTAGTGCTGGATCAAGACAAATATCAGCATCAGGATCATCGGATTCTACTCCAAATTCATAGTGCCCATCAGTTGTAGTGGTTGATCCTATAGGGTCGTCCACGCCTGGAGTCTGATTACAACTATATACACTTACTCCTATCTCTTCCAATACTAATTCCTCGCCATCATCTTGACAGCCATTGTTATTATCATCATAGAATATATCTCCTGCGATCTCCGCACATGGATCTATTCCTGCATCTATATCTTCATCTCCGTCACCATCATCATCACCCGCATCATAACATTCTGACTGACCCGTCTCTGGATCTACATCATCACTGTCTGCAGGATCAGCACATACCTCCTCTCCTTCTGAGAAGTCCATATCATCAAATGCTTCGCCTGCTCCATTAGGGATATCAAATACGATCGTATAATCAAAGTATGGATCTAAACAAACATCTGCTCCTGGATTCTCACTCTCTACTCCAAACTCATATTCTCCATTGGCAGTAGTCGTACTCGCTACTGGATCTGTAGTCGCTGGATCATCTCCACACATATAGATACTTACATTAACTGGATCGGTTACTGCAACATCTTCTCCATCCTTACAGCCATCACCATTGTAATCCAAGAATACTTCTCCACTTACTTCTTCACATGGATAGATTCCTGCATCGATATGATTGTCATCATCTCCATCTTCATTGTCACCATCGTCATCTCCATCGTCTCCCGCATCTTCTGGATCAAAACATTCGCTCTGACCGGTTGCTGGATCTACATTATCAGAATCTGCTGGATCTGCGCACTCATCTGCGTGACTTGATAGATTCCAGTGCTCTAGTGTTTCTCCTGCACCATTCGGTATATCAAATACTACGTAGTATTCTTTTGCTGGTTCTAAACAAACCATACCGCCTGGATTAGGTGAGAATGCACCGAACTCATATTCACCGTCTATCGTGGTTGTTGTTGCTACTGGAGTTCCTCCTCCTGGCACACCTGCGCTACACTCGAATAAGGTTACCGTGATTTCTTCGCTTACAGCTGTCTCTCCTGCATCTTGGCAACCATTATTATTCATATCATAGAATACAGTACCCCCTACATCTTCACACTCAAATAATCCTGCATCTATATGATCATCTTCATCGCCGTCTTCATCGTCGTTTTCGTCTGGGTCATAGCATTCTGAATCGCCAGTGATTGGATCTACATCATCTGAGGTTCCTTCACCCACACAGAAATTATCATTTGTAGATAAGCCATATCCTTGTAATGCTTCTCCCGCTCCATTAGGCACATCAAAATGAACAAAGTAAGTCGTCCCTGGCTCCAAACATATTTGAGCATTAGGGTCGTCTGCTTCTTCACCGAACATGTACTCTCCATCTACTGTAGAAGTCGATGCAACTGGAGTATCCACTGATGGATCTTGCCCACATAAGTATAATTCTACTGTTACTGATTCTAAGATTGGATCTTCTCCTGTCTCTTGGCAACCATTGTTACTTATGTCAAAGAATACTTCTCCTCCCAACTCTTGACAAGGATAGATACCTCCGTCAACATGCTCATCTCCGTCATCTCCATCTTCATCGTCTGGATTGTAACATGGTGTGTTTCCATTAGAAGGATCTACATCGTCTTCTAAGTTTGTGCTAGCACAATCTCCTGTATTAGTCGTCCATTCGAATCCGTATAATGGATCTGATGGTGAATCATTAGGCAGATCAAATACTACGAAGTAAGTTTTCGTCGCTTGCAAGCAAACATCCGCTCCTTCATTCATTGATTCTTGGCCGAACTCATATTCTCCATCCATCGTCATCGTACTCGCTACTGGTTCGTCTACTCCTGGAGTCTGACCACATTCGTATAAGGTAACTGATACTTCGATAGTCACTACGCTCTCACTTCCTTCTTGGCAACCATTGTTGTCCAGATCATAGAAGACTACTCCTTCAAGATTTTGACATTTGAAAATACCTGCATCGATATCATCATCCTCTCCTCCATCATCATCGCCTGGACCATAACACTCCGACTCCCCTGTAAGAGGATCTACATCATCTGCATCCTCTGGTGCTGCACAAGTATCTGTGCCATCCGTAAACACATAGCCTTCTAGATCTTCTCCTGGTGTATCTGGAATATCAAAAACTACAAAGTATGATTTGTTTTCATCCAAGCATACTTGTGCATTTTCGTTCGGACTATCAAGTCCAAACTCATAATCACCGTTGATTGTGCTGGTGCTCGCTACAGGGATATCTATTTCAGGGTCTTGACCACATTCAAACAGACTTACTCCTATTGGGTCCATTACTGCTGTCTCTGCATTATCTTGACATCCATTAATATTATCATCATAGAATACTGTACCTCCCAATGATTGGCAAGGATAGATTCCTGCATCGATATCTTCGTCTCCATCGTCATCATCTCCATCATCGCTAGGATCATAGCACTCTGATTCGCCAGTCGTAGGATCTACATCATCAGCATCTGCTGTATCTGCACACATAGCATCTTCAGCCATACTAAATACATAGCCTTCAAATGCTTCTCCCGGACCATCTGGTAGATCGAACGTTGCTGAGTAGGTCAAGTCTGGATCTAACAGACAATCTCCTGTCTCTGGATTTGCACCACTTAAGCTCCAAGTACCATCTGGACCTGTCGTTGCGGTACCCACAGACATAACTGGATCTCCTGTAATAGGATCACATGCCCATACGGTCACCTCTACTCCTGGTACTGGCAAGGTTTCATCTGCTTCTTGACAGCCATTATTATTGGTATCTACAAATACTTCTCCGCCGATGCTTTCGCATGGACTGATACCTGCATCAATATCTTCGTCGTCATCTCCATCATCTCCGTCTTCATCATCTGGATCATAACAGTCTTCTGCTATACCTGTATCTTCATCTACATCATCTGGATCGCCATCTGCACAGCTTGCATCTGCACTCTCTGTACTGAAGTCAAAACCAACATATGGGTCACCTGCTACATCGCCTGCAGCATTTGGTAGATCAAAGCTTACCGTATAGTTTTCTCCTGCCGCTAATAAACATTCACCAGTTTCTGGATCTGCTCCACCAAAACTCCATGCGCCATCTGCTCCTGTCGTCGCAGTTCCTACAATTGCTGAAGGATCACCTGTGATCGGATCACATGTCCAGATTGTCACCTCTACTCCCTCTACCATCGTAGTCTCATCGGCATCTTGACAACCATTGTTATTTGCATCTACAAATACTTCTCCGCCCATCGTCTCACAAGGACTGATACCTACATCGATATCTTCATCATCGTCACCATCATCTCCATCTTCATTATCAGGATCATAGCAGTCTTCTGCTATACCTGTACCAGGATCTACATCGTCTGGCGCGCCATCTGCACAGGTAGCATCTGCTACTCCTGTGCTGAATTCGTAACCTACATATGGATCCCCTGCTACATCGCCTGTCGCATTTGGCAAATCAAAACTTACTGTATAATTTTCGCCTGCAGCTAACAAACATTCGCCTGTCTCTGGATCTGCTCCGCCGAAACTCCACACTCCATCTGCTCCTGTCGTCGCTGTGCCTACTACTACTGAAGGTTCGCCTGAAATAGGATCACAAGTCCATATCGTCACTTCTACTCCCTCCACCATCGTCGTCTCATCTGCATCTTGGCAGCCATTGTTATTCTCATCTACGAATACTTCTCCACCCATTGTCTCGCATGGACTGATACCCGCGTCTATATCTTCATCATCATTGCCATCTTCGCCGTCTTCATCACTCGGATCATAGCATTCTTCTGCTACACCTGTATCTGGATCTACGTCATCTGGTGCGCCATCTGCACAAGTCGCATCTGCTACTCCTGTACTAAACTCGTAACCTACGTATGGATCTCCAGTGATATCTCCTGCCGCGTTTGGCAGATCAAAACTCACCGTATAATTACTGCCTGCAGCTAATAGACAATCTCCTGTCGCCGGATCTGAACCACCAAAACTCCATGCTCCATCTGCGTCTGTAGTCGTAGTACCTATGATCGTGGATGGATCGCCTGTGATAGGATCACACACTTGGATCGTTACTTCTACTCCCTCTACCATGATCGTCTCATCTGAATCTTGACAGCCATTGTTATTCTCATCTACGAATACTTCTCCACCCATCGTCTCACATGGACTGATACCCACATCTATATCTTCATCATCATCACCGTCTTCTCCGTCTTCATCACTCGGGTCATAGCAATCTTCTGCTATACCTGTATCTGGATCTACGTCATCCGACTCACCGTCTGCACAAGTTGCGTCTGCTACTCCTGTACTGAACTCAAATCCTACGTATGGATCTCCAGTGATATCTCCTGCTTCATTCGGCAAGTCAAAGCTCACCGTATAGTTACTTCCTGCATCTAATAAACAGTCACCCGTCTCAGGATCGGCACCTCCAAAACTCCATGCTCCATCTGCTCCTGTCGTTGCAGTACCTACGATCACGGATGGGTCACCTGTGATAGGATCACATGCAAAGATCGTTACGTCTACTCCTTCTACCATGATCGTCTCATCTGCATCCTGGCAGCCGTTATTATTCGCATCTACAAATACTTCTCCACCCATCGTCTCACATGGACTGATACCTGCATCTATATCTTCATCATCATCGCCATCTTCTCCGTCCTCATTATCTGGGTCATAACAATCTTCTGCGATACCTGTATCTGGATCCACATCATCTGTTTCTCCGTCTGCACAAACATCTGCTTCTCCTGTACTGAACTCATATCCTACATATGGATCGCCTGCTATATCGCCTGCTGCGTTCGGAAGGTCAAAGCTCACCGTATAATTACTTCCTGCATCTAATAGACATTCTCCAGTCGCTGGATCTGCTCCTCCAAAACTCCATGCTCCATCTGCTCCTGTCGTCGCTGTACCTATTGCTGTGGAAGGTTCGCCTGTAATAGGATCACATGCGAAGATCGTTACTTCTACTCCTTCTACCATGATCGTCTCATCTGCATCCTGGCAACCATTATTATTCGCATCAACGAATACTTCTCCACCCATCATCTCACAAGGACTAATACCTGCATCTATATCTTCATCATCATCTCCATCCTCTCCGTCCTCGTCATCTGGATCATAACAGTCTTCTGCTATGCCTGTTCCTGGATGTACATCATCTGCTTCTCCATCAACACACGTAGCATCTGCTACTCCTGTGCTGAAGCCGTAACCTACAAATGGGTCACCTGCTAAGTCTCCCGCTGCGTTTGGTATATCAAAGCTTACCGTATAGTCTTGGCCTGCTGCTAATAGACATTCGCCAGTCGCTGGGTCTGCACCACCGAAACTCCATGATCCATCTGCACCTGTCGTCGCTGTACCTACCACAACTGAAGGGTCTCCAGTGATAGGATCACAAGTATAGATCGTCACTTCCGCTCCTTCTACCATCGTCGTCTCAGCTGCATCTTGACAGCCATTATTATTTGCATCTACATATACTTCTCCGCCTATCGTCTCACATGGACTGATACCTGCATCTATATTTTCGTCGTCGTCGCCATCATCACCATCGTCGTCATTAGGATCATAACAATCTTCTGCTTGTCCTGTCGCTGGATCTACATCATCTGCTTCTCCGTCGACACAGGTCGCATCTGCTGCGCCCGTACTCAACTCATATCCTACATATGGATCGCCTGCTAGATCTCCCGCTGTATTTGGAATATCAAAGGTTACAGTATAGGTTGCATCATCATCTAAAAGACACTCTCCACTCACTGGATCCGGCCCTCCAAAGGTCCACGATCCATCCGCTCCTGTTGTCGCTGTACCTACTGCACTGGTTGGAGAACCTGTTATAGGATCACAAACCCATATTGTGGCTACTGCTCCTTCTACCATAGTAGTTTCTGCTGCATCTTGACAACCATTATTATTTGCATCTACGAATACTTCTCCGCCTATCGATTGACATGGTGGTGTGATACCCGCATCTATATCGTTGTCATCATCACCATCTCCTGGATCTTCATCTCCTGGATCGTAACACTGCTCTGATTGACCTGTTGCTGGATTTACATCATCTGCTTCTCCTTCTAAACATGCTCCTGTTGCTACACCTTCAGAAAATTCATAAGCTTCGTATGCTTCTCCTGCTCCATTAGGAATCTCAAAGACTACGGTGTAGGACTGCGTGTGGTCTAACACACATTCTCCTGTCACGGGATCTACTCCACCGAAACTCCACTGACCATCTACGTCTGTAGTGTCCGTACCCATATTCGTCAATGGTTCTCCTGTAGCTGGATCACATTCCCAGATCGTCGCTACTGCTCCTTCCACCATTATGGTCTCTCCTGCATCTTGACATCCGTTATCATTTGTATCTACGAATACTTCTCCGCCTATGGTCTCACATGGAGGACTTATTCCTGCATCTATATTTTCATCAGCATCACCGTCTCCTGCATCGTCATCATCTGGATCGAAACATGACTCTGCTTGACCCGTTGCTGGATCTACATCATCTGATTCTCCATCAGCACATGTCGCTGGTGCTGTGCCTGTACTAAACTCATAACCAACATACGGATCGCCTGGTAGGTCGCCCGCTTGATTTGGAATGTCGAACGTCGCTGTATATTGTGCCTCGGGATCAAGGATACAAGAACCATCTGCTGCTGATCCGCCAAAACTCCACTGGCCATCTGAGCCCGTTGTTACCGAACCTACTGATGAAACTGGTGCGCCTGTTGCTGGATCACATGCCCAGATTGTTACTTCTACACCTTCTACCATATCTACATCTGTAGCATCTTGGCATCCGTTATTATTTAGATCTACGAATACCTCTCCACCTATTGTAGGACATGGAGTTAATTCTATTTCTTCTGGATCATAATCATCGCTATCTGCAGGGTCATCTGCTGCCCCTGGCATGTTAGGATTATCATCATCATAATTATCGTTTGTGCCTGTCTCTGGTGGCGTTGCTGAATCATCATCTGGCGTACTGTCCTCATCTGGTGCTGGTGGCGTCATCGGATCGTTGTCGTCATCATAGCCACTGATCTCTCCATTATTGATGATCGGGGTCGATGCACATGTCGGGGATATCGTAAATGTTATTGTCCTAGTTTGTTGACCATTTGCTGGGATTAAGGCAATAGGGCTTACAATCACTGCTTCACCATTAGCTCCTGCTGTCGCTGGCGTATTCAATAACCAGGCTGGATCTGTCAATACTAAACACTCAGGGAAATAATCCTTGATGTATACATTGAAGACATCTACTGTCGCACTTTGATTAAATACCGTTACATCGTAAGTAATCGTCGAACCATTAGCGTATGGACCTGGTGTTGTAGGATTGACTGTCTTGATCAAGGCTAAATCTACACATGGAGAAACCTCAAAAATATTAGAACTTGTAGTACAAACATCACCTGCAGTAGAACATTCTAAGTAGTACATACCTGGCTCCTCTGGAGAGAATGCCGCACCTACTCCTACTATAGGATCATCACCTGCAGGGTTAACTTCGTACCAGAAGTAATTATCTTTTCCTGCTGGTGCCTCTATTGGTGTTATATCTGTTTCACACAAATAAAAGGGCCCTTCAAAAATATCATTTGTCACAGGTTCTTGTACGATAATAGGTAAATCTGCATTAAATACACAAGTCGCATCACCTGATGTAAAAGTAGCGATGATCGTATAAGTAATATCTTCATCTATGTTACATGCTGTCGGAGTAAAGCTTGTGGGATCATCCAAATGTGTCGAAGGAACCCATTCTACTGTAACATCTGACTGGTACTCAATAGGGATTCCTGCATTGAGCACTTTGCATGCATCACTACAAACTTCGATCGTACTAAAAGGACCTAATTCAAAATCCATTAAACTCTTAATGGTCAGATCATAATCAAATGGCTCACATTGTCCTACGCTACCAGTTACATTCAATATAACTTCTGAAGTGCCACTATTAAGATCGACAAATAAACTATCTGCAGTAGTGGTTATCGTACCACCTGTACTAGGATCAAGGGTGTAAGTGAAATCACCACAGTATTCCATTCCAAACGGTTCTCCCGGACAAACACCAAAAGTCGTCTGACCATCTAAACCTAGGTCCGGCTCTAAGGAAGGATAATAGAAATCCTGAGCATCACAAACACAATTGGTCTCTTGCATAACCATCAAGAATATTGGACATGCCTTATCTGCATCTACTTCTAAGCATCCACTTATCATGATCGTATCTCCTGATGTGATCAATACAGAATGCATAGAAGAGTCTAATTTTACATCATAATCATCGATCTGTCCGTTCTGATCTACATCATAGATCAATACTATATCTATATCGTTGCTATATGTGGTTCCATTATTTACTAACTCTACATCATAGCAAGCTTCTACTTTTCCATCAGCAGTACTACAGCCTATTCTTAAGTCTTGGTTCTGAACCGTTACAGGCGGTAAGAACTCTATATTGATAACTGGGTTGACACTATTTAATACACCTACGCTACACTCTATTCCTTGTGCCATACAATCCCTACTCATCAATTCACTAGATACTTGAATACCAAGATCTTGTTCCCCACAACTTATATCTTCTGGTACTGTAAAGGTGAACCCAGTCTGAAATACTTGACCTGGGCCAATACCATCTGGAATATCAAAACATATATGCGTAATACTTCCATTCTGTGTTTCTGTAAATGTAGGGGTATAACCTGCAGGGCTTATCAATGAGACACTACCCATCATATAATCAAATGTACTAGTCTCAATATCCATACAGACCATACTATTTTCTGTAGTTCCGGTTTGGGAGGTATTTAGGTAAGTCAATGTCAATGTTGACTCTGTACCACATACTGCTTCTACTGGATCAGCAAAAACGAGGAATCGAGAAAAGTCTGCTGGATTAGCACCCTCTACTATGATCGGAGGACTTCCTACGAACATACTCTGCGTTCTTTGTTCGCATGGATCAGCTGCATCTGCCAAGAACCATGGGTTTGTTCCACTGATGAATTCATCACAAACCGTCTCTACTTCGAATCTGAATTTGACGAAGTTACTATCGAGAGAAGATCTGAATCCAGGTAAACCATTAGAGTTAATAGGGTCTCCTGCTAACTGGCTACTCCATATCTGATCATCGAGATAATCAAAATAGGTCCCATACACACTGTTTTGTGATGCATCAGCTGTAGGATCAGGAATCGTAACGCAAGGGCCTGTTACATTTGGCCCCCCTTGATAACATACTTCCCATGTTCCTGGCACATAATTTAATCCTGCTGGGAACCACCACATAGTTTTTATGTCTACAAGGTTTGCTTCTTTGACATTCTTTATTACAGTCTCTAGTTCGAAAGTGGAACATAGTGGAAACTCTGGAAGGTCATAAGGCAGCCACTCTGCTTGTAGACCTGCTTCTTGCGCTAAGTATTTGTAACAGTTGCTTGCACTATTACATCCCTCTCCTAGACCTGCTAGGGCAGCTGCTTTATCAGGTGGTAAGCATCCACTTACTGTACTTACACATACGTCAGTTGTTATATCTAGTCCTATAGGACAGAATAGTAATTCCGTTTCTATCATTATGGTCGTACAATCGCCTGGTGCTAAATCGGGCAATGATAAAGCATAGGTCGTAGTATTAGCTGTAGATGAGCTTAAAGTCCATGGTAGTGCTGTACCTACAGCATCTGTCGCACCTAAGAAATCCACACTATTATCCAAAGTAATACTAGTTACAACATTCATGTGAGTTGCTCCTCCAGCTACTGATCCTGCGCACACTTCATACATATTCATCTCACTCACTCCAGCTTCATCACCGATCAGTAAGTTTGATAAGGTAGCCATCAGAGGCGGATAATCTAAACTGTTATCTGTAAAGTTATCAGGAGAGGTGATTGCACAACCAGTTTGTCTCATTGGATTTATTGATCCTGGTGAAGCATCTGGGTGTGTTGTTATATTTTGAAATGGATAATATTGATAAGAAAATGTCAATGTTGTACCATCTCCTTGAGCATAAGGATTAATGGGGAATAAAGTTGAATGCGCACCTGCATAAGGAGTACCTGCCGCAGTAGCTGGATAAGAGTTAGTGCTTACATGCATACCAACATTATTAGCACATGGACCACCAGGCGCTATACCATGCAAGTCAGTTACATATCTGTCTGCAAATTGGTAGCAAAGTCTAAAGTCTGAACTTTCAACAGTCTCTGGACATAAGGCTGATAAGCTAAAGTCCATTCCCCATGTACACTCATCAGAACCTCCTACTGCAAACATTGGAAATGGATCATTGGGCTTATGCCAATAATTATAATCATCACAACTATTACCAGATTCATATGGACCATCTGGGCCTGCAGCGTACGGAATTTCCTTCAGTACATTATAGTCATCATCATTAATTCTCAGACCCATTAATTCTGATCCATCGGCTGCAACACAGCAAGTACCTGTTGGATCACAAGCTAGATTACCTTGTGTGTCGTCGATATTTGCAGATGGAATAGGCATGACTGTGCCGTCTGGCATTCTAATCGATCCATCACCTAAGTACACCATGTTACTAGGAAACTGCGGCTCTAGATATTCTACAGCGACTGCGTTTCTAATTTCATTTTGATACCATGGTTCTCCTGCTCCTGGATCTGGAAGTGGGTTTAATAAAAGAAAATCATAACTGACTTGTATATCACAATCTGTGACCGTCACATTTGTTGATACTTCAACGGGTCCTGGTATGTGGCCAAAATACTGTGTTCCAGTATTACAAGAAGATGCCATTATATCAATTCCACATGCAGCGTTGTGCGCACGAGTGTTCATGTAATTATAAAAATTTCCTTGTGCACTGTATGAAGTACCATTTAATTGTTGAAGATCATAATTAGGATTATGCATCATTGGTGTTTCATAATCTATGTATATAACATCACCATCTTCGATCGGAAACTCTTCCAAAAATGATTCATAACAATCATTCTTTGATACATCGTTAGCCGAAGCACACTCATCATCTTGACCCCAATAAATATAAAATCCAGGTCTATCATTATGAGGTATAGCTACACTAAGAGGAGTCTCTGCATAATCTACAATTCCTCCTGGTGGATAATTAGGATTTATACTTGGATCGTTGGGGCAAGTTCCTGTTAACGGATTAGCGTTACTACACCTACCATCTACCCCAAAATTATAGAGGTACATCCCTGGATAAGCTTGACCAATTAATTGGTTTTCATCATCATACTTAGGATCTTGAAAACAAGTAGGTATTCCTATCTCAGTAATTACACCGGTACTTGCTTTTTTCAAAAACCATCCTTTAAACATCCCATGCTTATGATCAGGTATTACTGGTGCTGCCGTCTCACTATCTGTATTAAATACAAACTGCCAAAACCCATCTCCCTTCAGTACTTGTGTAGCATCCAATATTTCGAATCCTTGTCTGACAAACATCGTATCACCTGGTAAATATCTTCTCTTATCGATTTCTGGAATAGTAGATGTATCCACTTTAGTAGTCATCGTCTTATCAGTATATCCATAATTTGTTCTTTCTTGTGTCTCTACAAATCCTCGGATAAAACATGGGCACATAGTACCATTCCAATCTACAAAGGTAGATGCAGCATTACATGATCTAACTATCTTACATGGTTCCGGATCTCCACATGAAGCACACTCCTCGATGATCTGTAAGGTTACATCCATATAGTCATTAGGTGCACAAAATCCAAAGGCTTCTAAGTTGAAATAGTACTCATGAGATGGATCATTAGCTGAGTCTCCTGCTGGTATGTTTATGGATATGGATGTAGTATCCAAAGTACCCATTGCATCTACTACTAAGGTGTTGTATTGCCATGTCACTCCTGGTACTGCTGCGCCTTGATAAGTGGCAGAACCAGCCTCATATCTTAGATTATTTATTCTATTCCCATTAGCGGTGACCGTGGCTACGGCATATATATTACCTGGGCCTCCTGGGCAAGGTGTTATATTTTCTGAGCCAAATTCATAGTTAAAAGTATATCCTTCAATAAAAGGATTCCAAACGTTTGCAGTAGTCACAAAGACCTCGGTTATAGGCGTTGAATGCCCTGTGATCATCATATTGTTATTACTTTGAGATTCTTCTCCATAGAAGAAATCTACTGGCGTTGCGAGGTTTGCAAATTGTTGGAAATCTTGACCGCAATTTCTTTTTCCATTGACTTCTATCCTGGATATGGAGCACGCTAATGCACTGCAAGACAAAGAACCAGTAGAACATCCAATAGCAATTTCGACATCGAAGGTCATCACATTACCTCCTGGAAGATCATCAAAAATACCATCACCATCTAAGTCTTCAAGACCTGTACCCGCTCCATCAGGATCAGTAGTAAGCTGTGAAAAATCCAAGGTTACGGTTCCAGCTGCATCTGATACTACTCCCGCAGGTAATGGTGTACCGTTCATATTTATACCTACTAGGCTCAGATTACCACCGAGACAAGCATTGAATTTTAAAAAAATGTCTTGCCATACGCCATCTAGAGGATCAGGATTGGCTGATGTTAAATCAACATTAAACTTAATGTTGTCACCGCATATTCCACCATACTCTATCATACTGGTTGTTGCTACGGCATTAGCACCATAATCTGGTACATAATCAACTGCTGCTTCTACACTACTAGCATCTCCACATTTTTTACCATTACAACCATAAGTAGCTTTGTATTCTAAAAACATAGGATCATCTAAACAGCCTTCTGCCTGATAGCATATCTGGACAACTATCTGTTCATTGGCATCCATGACTGCATCGGTGTTACCGATGGTGGCAATATGACTACCATCTACTGTACCAGTCAAATTGCCAGTGACTGGATCTGTGGTATATGGAATTGCTAAATAGGTCGGTGCTCCCAATCTGAAGGCTGCAACAGCATACTCACTTGAGTGCCCACAAACATCAAAATTGAACTCACTTAATTTAGCTCCTAAACCATCTTGTCTTATTGTAATATTTTGACATCCAGGTGTATTGGACGCGGTTAGATTTCTTGTTACGGGAGATACGCTCAATACATTTAGTACTGGTACTTTAATACCATTATTAAAATTACCTATCTCTGATTCTACTGCGGTACAAGTCTCTGTACCTGAAGCTGTATTTTGATAAGTGTAAGAATAAGTTACATCAAAGTTTAATGGCTCAGTGCTTTCTATATCAACATCACAGTCAGCTTTTACTCCAAAATTGATAATATAAACATCAGCTGAGTCCATAGGAGTGATAATAAACTGAGGATTACTCAGGTCAGAAGTATTTAGTTCTGAGATAGGTTTACCATATTGTTCCTGCACAAATCCTCCATAGGATAAGCCTGAATCAAAATTGATAGTCAATACGAGATTTCCAACTGAACACTCTCCTGCATTATATACTAATAATGATATCGTATCAGGAGCTGAGCACAAACTCATAGAATTTACCTGTGGATATCCTATGATCCCTTGCAAGGATGCAAAGGTCATCTCTGGACATTCGTCACAGGTCTCTAACATCATAGATGCTGAAGTGCTAGAATTTTGCTTTATTCTATCAGAATTATTACCTACTGAGGAAGCATAAGCATTGTAAAAGATACTTTCAGTTTTGCAATCAGCTAGCTGATAGGCATCGAATAATTGATCCGCAGATCGATTATTCTTGTCTTCAAGCGACTGTTTTATAGGATCAAATGGAATCTTGCCTTTGGCATTAGATTGCGTAACCGCAAACATTATGAGCAAAATGGTAACAAAAATTGTGGAAGGTTGTGCGTGTCGTGAAATAGTAAACATCTGCAGTTTTTTTTAATATCTAAATAGCCGTGTATGTGTACACGATATCTAAACTCTGGATTGACCAGTCGTTAAAAAAGTTCTACTATTTCTGGTATGGTAACAAAATCTGTATGTCCAAAAGCTTACAAATACTTTTAACTTCAACAGACTAGAAAACAAAAATAAAGAATATAATTCATATTACATATTAAATTAATATGTAAATAATTAAAAATGAATGATTATAAATGATTAAAATTTTCAAATAAAAAGCCCCTTGATAAATCAAGAGGCTTTTTTCAACTATTAGTAACACTGCTTTTGGGATCAATTATTAAGCAGTATCAATCTCTTGGTCAAGAGCTTATCTCCTAGCTGTATCTGTAAATTATATACTCCTGAAGGTATATTACTTATATCTAAGGTGGTGTTTGTCACTCCTTTAGACATCTGACCTTCATATACTGATGCTTTTATAAGACTTCCTTGTGTGTTGTAAATATCGACTTTCACTAATTTGCTTACACTTAGTGATATTTCTATATTGACGTCGGATACAGCAGGATTAGGATAAACGCTTACTCCATCGTTTCTTACTGATGTTATATCAACGCTGATTTCATCACTAATTTGCTCTATACCTTTGTTATCTATTGCACGTAATCTGTAATAGTAGATACCGTCTCTTTCGATATCGTAGTCATTCACATCATATTTGCTATTGCTTCCTTTTACCATTTGTTTTCCTAGTGCACTGAATTCAATATCAGTCTCGTGCCTCTTCTCTATCTGGTAGTATGAGATATTTGGTTCAGTAGTCGATAACCACTTTAACTCTATGAAATCTGGTCTATATCTTCCTCCAAAATTCACAATCTCAAATGGCTTAGCCACATCTCCGGTCAATCCTATATCTACATTTGAATGGTGCTTACCTGCAGTCATCATGATATAGTCGGTAGTATTTAATCCATTAGTATGATCTATATCACTATCCATCGCTTCATCTAATCCGATATTAGCAATCGAAGGCTTAAGTCCTGTAGGAGGATATACTTTAAGGTAATATCCTTCTTGTCTCAGATTATCAATGATGTACTTACCTTCCGCATCTGTTGTCGCAGATCCTACTAAATCATTGTAGATATTATATGCTTCTACCAATACTTCAGCTACTGCTCCTTCACCAGATTGTCTTATCCCATCTGCATTTTCATCATTCCAAATGAAACTACCTACAGATGCTTGGGTATAGAAACCAGCTGCTAAATCACACTTCTCTTCACCAGATAATACTATGAATGTCTCTGAAGTATTAGGTCCGTTACTGTCATCGAAATCACTATCTCTAGTTTCGTCATTCCCTACATGCGCTTGTACTGGTACTAGTCCATATCCTGGCACAGTAGCTTTTAGATGATACTCACCTGGAGGTGCACAGAACTTAAAGTAACCGTCATCCGATGCCGTACCTGGTTTATGACCTGTAAACTCTGAATCCCAAAGCTGCCATGTACCATTAACTCTACGGTACAATTCTATCTCCAGTCCATTGATACCATTCTCTTGATCATCAGCGATATTGTCTTCATCTAAATCATACCATACTAGATCACCGATCGGCACACACTTGTAGAATCCTGCATCCCACGAGAGATCGGCATCTCCAGACAAATAGGTCGTCGTAGTAGTGTTAGGTCCATTACTGTTATCTATGTCGCTATCTAGCTCAGTGTCATTACCTTGATTAGCATCCGTTGTCAATGGATACTGAGATGGTGGCGTGAATTCTAGGTAATAATCCCCAGGATACAATCCATCAAATAAGTAGAATCCACTTGCATCAGTTGTTTGACTACCAACATAAGTACCATCTCCTTTGAATAACTTGACCGTGATTCCTCCTAGCCCTGGCTCTCCAGCATCTTGGATACCGTCACCGTCTAGGTCATGCCATGTGTAATTTCCAATAGCTGTCAGATTTAACAATCCTACATCTACGTCATGATTGTTTTCTCCTGCTTCTAGAGTGATACAAGTTGTGTTACCACTTAAATCAGCATCAGAATCCTCATCCTCTGCACCTTGGCCTGGGAATGTAAATGCACATCCTGCTGGCAGGTCAGAAATATCAAAGTTTAACTGATAGTCACCTGGTAACAATAGATCAAACAGGTAGTAACCATCAGAGTCTGTTGTATCTCTTCTTACAAATACTCCATTACAATCATAGATAGTAACTATTACGTTTGCTACGCCTGGTTCATTAGGGTCTTGGACTCCATCATTATCAAGATCTTTCCATACGGTATCTCCTATCTCTCCTGTGACAAGAATCTCTTCTCCATCATGATCATCTTCATCACCACCTTCGCTATCAAATGCATCATCAGTGCTGTTATCATCATTCGAGCTATCGTTATCAGGTGTAGAATCCGCATCACCTACAGGCCCACCGTCACCATCTGTTGCACCACTTATTTCTGAGAAATTATACCAATCCTCAATAACTGTTGCTGGAACTACCTCTAGGTAGATAACTAGTTCAGCACAGTCTCCTGGTGCTAGTACATTTCCATTTGTCATGATCGTCTGAGTAGCATTACCTCCTGTCATTGTCCAATTTGCATTGGCATTAGGAGTTGTACCTGATCCATGGACATATGTCGCATCAAATGTCAATCCAGATGGTAAATAATCCGTTATCGTGATATTAGCTGCATCTACATTTCCTTGATTACAAACAGTTATCACGTATTCTACTACATCACCGAATAGATAAGGACCTGGACCTGCCGGTACTTGTTTTATTTGAGCGAGATCAAATACATCTACCTGATGTGGATCATGGTCATCCTCGTCTGTGATTCCGTCACCATCTCCATCTTTTCCATCATCATCTATATGGTCATCTTCATTGCTGCCAGGTGTACCACCAGAATCATTAGTATTGTCAGAATCAGGTGTACTATCGAAGTCATCTCCAGGAACGCCAAATTCATCTTCTCCTCCAGTGATCTCTGAATAGTTAACCCATGCATCGCTATTAGCACAAGGCTTTAATTTCAATGTTATCTGTACGACTTCATTATCTCCAGGAGCTATAGGCCCAGCAATTATGTTCGTCGCAGAACTTGAGGTCGCATCATAGGTCCATCCAGGACTAGCTACAAAATCAAATCCACATGGTATGTAATCTATTACTGGAACATTGAAAGCTGTAATTCCACCTTGATTATAAACTGTAATATCGAATACGATATCCTGTCCATAACTGAATGGTCCTACATCGGCTGATGTTTTTGTCAGAGCTAGATCAAATCCTACTATTATCTCTGCACCATCATGATCATCTTCATCTCCTCCTTCACTATCAAAGGCATCGTCAGTACTGTTGTCATCATTACTATCATCATCATCAGGGTCTGAATCAGCATCACCTACTGGTCCTCCGTCTCCGTCAGTTGCGTCACTGATCTCTGAGTAATTATGCCAATCTTCTACATCTGTTGCTGGAACAACTTCTAGATATATCACAAGCTGTTCACATATACCTGGAGCTAGTGTCGAGCCACCTGTCATTACCGTCTGCGAGGCATAACCTGTTGCAGCATCTAAGGTCCAGTTTGCATTTGCATTAGGCGTTACTCCTGATCCATGTACATATGTCGGATCGAATGATAATCCAGCAGGTATGTAATCAGTCATTGTAATATTAGCAGCATCAAGGTTTCCTTGATTGCAAACAGTGATCACATATTCTACTATATCACCGAATAGGTAAGGACCTTCTCCTGCAGGAACTTGCTTAATCTGTGCTAAGTCAAATATGTCTACAACTTCTGAGTCCTGATCATCTTCTGTCGGATCATTATTATCTTCTTCACTGTCTGTATCGTCTCTAGGGTTACCTTCATCATCTTGTGAGTCTATTATCTCTGCCTGATTTACCCATGCACCATCTGTAGCACACGATTGAAGTCTCATAGTAACAGGCACAGTCGTACAAGCGCCTATCCCTAACGGTCCAGCTATAGTCGTAGTAATAGTTCCTCCACTTTCTGTCCATCCAGCACTGCTGACAAATTCGTAACCACAAGGGAATCTATCTTCTACCACTATGTTCTGAGATACTATTGTACCTGTATTACATATTTCAATATTGAAAGTAATATCCTGTCCATAGCTGTATGGTCCTCCTGTGATGATCGTTTTTTCTAACTCTAGATCGAATACTTCGAAGTACTCACTATCCTCATCATCTTCACTCTGATCTCCATCGTCATTGTCTGGCGTACTATCCCAATCGTCTTCCTCTAGATCACCATCTTCATCATATACTTCTGTGATCTCTGTTACATTGGTATAATCACCTACGCTTGACCCGCCACTAGTAAACTCTAGTATGATATCTGTACATACTACGTCACCTGGCGCAACTGGTCCTGCAAAAGTATAGTTAACTGTAGGAGCTGTACCTGTCCATCCTGGATTAAGTGCTGCATCATATGTAAATCCAGCTGGAATATAATCCGCTATTACTATACTGCTAGCGGTCTGATTTCCTTGATTAGTTACACAGATATTGAAGATGATATCATCACCATATGCGTATGGTCCTACCATAGATGGATCTAAACTCTTTTCTATCGCTAAGTCCATTATCTCTAGCTCCTCAAAGTCATGATCATCCTCATCTCCATTAGCATCATCCTGCTCATCATTAATAGGAGGACCATCATTTATAGGATCTTGATCAGGATCAGAATCCTCGTCCTCTTGATCATCACCATTAAAGTCTTCACTTCCTACAATCTCAGAGAAATTGATCTGAGGATTATTTGGATCAAATGACGTAATGTCAAACGTGATCTCTACCGTCTCACTTTGTCCAGGTAATATTGGACCTGGAATTGTATGGTATGCAAATCCATTGAATGGATTCTGGAACCAATCAGAATCATTTAATACCATATCCTGATTAGGTAAAATGTAATCAACTAACCTGATTTGGTAAGCGTCACAGCTACCTTGATTCGTTACAGTAATATCAAATGTAATCTGTCCTCCTGTACCATCACCATTACTATCAAATCTATTCATAGTCTTGATCTGTGATAAATCACACATTCCCATAATAGTTAGAGGCTGATTATCTACATCATCTTCTCCATTAGGATCATTATTAGGATCCATATCTGGATCAGAATCTGTATCTTCTTGTGGATTACCCTCATCATCTGTCGCATCACTTATCTCTCCATAGTTAACATACGTATCACCATTAACCGCAGTCATAAGAACTGTCAATGTGATATCTACTGTAGTAGACTGTCCTGGTAATAAGCCACCTGCTGATAGGTCACCACCGACTACTGTCAGTGTTTTAGATGCTGGATTTACTCCCGACCAAGTTGCATCATTCAATACAAAATCAGCTGGAATATAATCCGTCACTTGTATATTATCTGCAGGTATCTGCCCTTGATTAAATATTGTAAAAGTAAAGGTCACATCATCACCTGGCATTACATCACTGGTCTGTCCAGCTGCTAATGACTTAGACAATGCAAGGTCAAACTCAAGAACATCAAATGGCTCATCATCTATATCATCTTCTCCAGGTGGATCATTAGACGGATCATTATCTGGATCACTATCTTTATCTTCTTGTGGCATACCATCTTCGTCTGTTGCGTTGCTGATCTCTGCCCAGTTGGTCATATCACAGCTTGCTTCATCTAATGGATTGTCTAGCTGCAAAGTGATATCAACAAAAGCAACACCATTAGGTGCAAGACCTCCAACAGGAAGATCGTTACCTGCTGTCATGATGTATGTTGCTGTAGTCCCCAAATCTGTCCAATCTGCATCATTAAGAGATGTACATGCTGGTAAGTAATCTGTTATTTCGATATTATCAGCGGTGATATCTCCTTGATTCACAACACTAATTCTAAATGTAATATCATGACCTGGAGCAACTGCATTAGCTTCTCCTGGTGCAAGATTCTTACTTAACGAAAGATCAAATTCTAATAGATTAATCGGCACTTCATCGATATCATCTTCTCCTACAGGATCATTGCTGTCATCATCATCTGGTGAGCTATCCGTATCATCTCCTTTATCTCCACTTATCTCTGCTACATTAGTAAGATCGCAAGTTGGTCCGACTGGATTATCAAGGATCAACGTGATCTGTACAGAAGCCATAGCTCCTGGCTGTAATCCGCCAGCAGGAATTTCTCCACCAGCAACTGTCATAAGGTAAGTAGCATTACCATTAATAAGATTCCAAGTAGGATCAGCTAAAGTCATACACTCAGGTATATAATCGGTTATCCATATTGAATCGGTAGTTACGAATCCTTCATTGATAACTGTAATATCATACGTGATCAAGTCTCCTGGTGCTACTGCACTTGCCTGACCTTGAGCAAGATCTTTAGATAATGCTAAATCAAATTCTAGTATCGTAAATGGCTCCTCGTCTATATCATCTTCATCTGGCGCATCATTACTATCGTCGTTATCTGGGGTAGAGTCGATATCCTCCTGTGGCATACCATCCTCATCTGCTGCACTGCTTATCTCTGCCCAGTTAGTCATATCACATTGCGGATCTACAGGATCATCTAATCTGATAGTAATATCTACACTTACTACTCCATTAGGCACTAATCCTCCTGCAGGTATATCACCATCTGCAACGGTGAGTACATAGGTAGCAGTTGCTCCTAGATCTGTCCAGTCTGCATCATTTAGTGACGTACAACTAGGCAGATAATCTGTAATCTCTATACTATCAGCATTAATATCTCCCTGATTAACTACACTTATTGTGAAAGTAATATCATCACCTGGAGCTATAGCACTAGCTTGACCAGTAGCTAACTCTTTACTAAGTGCAAGGTCAAAGTCTAATAGCTCAACTGGTACTTCATCAATATCATCCTCTCCAGCTGGATCATTACTATCATCACCATCTGGGGTACTATCTGTATCATCACCCTTATCACCACTTATCTCTGCTACATTGGTAAGATCACAAGCAGGACCGACTGGATTATCAAGTAATAGTGTTATTTCTACAGACGACATAGCCCCTGGTGCTAACCCACCCGTAGGTAAATCACCATCAGCTACTGTCATTAGATAAGTAGCATCTGTTCCACTGGCTGTCCAGTCTGCATCTGCTAATACCATACATGCTGGAATATAATCTGTGATTTCAATCGAGTCGGTAGTGATCTGTCCTTGATTAACTACCGTAATATTATAGGTAATCAAATCACCTGGCGCTACTGCTCCAGACTGACCTACTGCAAGCCCTTTTGATAATGCAAGATCGAATCCTAAAATATCAAACGGTTCGTCATCTATATCATCCTCACCTGGAGGATCATTACTGTCATCATTATCTGGGGTACTATCCTCATCTTCCTGAGGCATACCATCTTCATCTGTTGCCCTACTTATTTCTGCCCAGTTAGTCATGTCGCAAAGAGGATCTACAGGATCGTCCAACTGCAAGGTCACATCTACACTTGCTACTCCATTAGGTGGTAATCCACCGGCTGGAATGTCACCACCAGCAACTGTCAATACATAAGTAGCGGTCGTACCTAGATCTGTCCAGTCTGAGTCATTTAATGATGTACAGCTTGGTAGGTAATCAGTGATTTCTATGCTATCAGCATTAATGCTACCTTGATTGACTACACTTATTGTAAATGTAATGTCATCACCTGGTGCGATCGTACTTACTTGGCCTGCTGCAAGCTCCTTACTTAATGCAAGATCAAAGTTTAATAGATCAATAGGTACCTCATCTATATCATCTTCATCAGATGGGTCATTACTATCATTATCATCTGGTGTACTATCTGTGTCTTCTCCTTTATCTCCACTTATCTCTGCTACGTTAGTCAGATCACAAATTGGACCGACAGGATTGTCAAGCAATAGAGTTATCTCTACTGTTGCCATAGCACTTGGCGCTAAGCCTCCTGCTGGTATATCTCCGTCTGCAACTGTCATCAGGTAGGTTGCGTTAGTTCCGCTCGGCGTCCAATCTGAGTCAGCTAGTGTCATACACTCTGGTATGTAATCTGTAATCTCTATCGAGTCAGTTGTAAACTGTCCCTGATTAAGCACAGTAATACTATAGGTGATAAGATCACCTGGTGCTACCGCACTTGCCTGACCTGGCGCTAAATCTTTTGATAAAGCAAGATCAAATGCTAATAGACCTACTGATGCAGGATCATGATCATCCTCATCGCCATTAGCACCATCTACTTCATCATCGCCACCAAATGTATCATTACTATCATCATTATCAGTTGTGCTATCGGTATCGTCTATCGGATTACCATTACTATCTGTATCATTACTTATCTCTGCAAAGTTGGTCAAATCACATGCTGAGTCAGCGTTGTCGGCAACTCTTAATATTATATCTACTTGAGCAAAATCATTAGGTGCTAAACCTCCCGGACTTAGGTCACCATTAGCTACAGTTAAAGTATAAGTTACTGGTGCTGCTGCTGCACCTGTCCAATTAGGATCTGCATTCTCCATACAACTAGGAATATAATCTGTGATCTCAATATTATCAGCAGCTATGGTTCCTTGATTATATACTGTGACCGTAAAGGTTACATTATCTCCTGGTGCAACCGTTGCTGATTGTCCCGTAGCCAAAGCTTTTGTCAAAGCAAGATCAAAGAAATTGATCTGTATCTCAGCTGGATCATGGTCGTCTTCATCACCATTTGCACCATTTACTTCATCATCTTCTGCTGGGCCATCATTAGTATCATCATTATCTGCAGTACTATCCATATCATCTCCGTCATCATCGCTAATCTCTGCATAGTTAATTATACTAGTTCCTTGAGGAGCATTAAGATCTACTGTCATAACTACATCTATATCATAACACTCATCTGCTAATAGTCCACCAGCAGCCAATTGGCCACCAGCTACACTTACTGTTGTAGCAATCGATGCTCCTGCTGCTCCTGCCCAACCGTTGGCAATATTCACCGCATTAGAAGCATTGAATACCATTCCTGTAGGAATGTAATCTGTTACTTCAAAAGATTCTGCAGGTATCTGACCTTGGTTACATACGGTTATCTTAAATGGTACATCATCTCCTGGATCATAAACCCCAGTTTCTCCTGGAGCTAGTTTCTTGATTAAGCTAAGATCATACTGACATCCAGTTACTACTACTTCGATAGCACAACTAGAAGTACAACCATTAGCGTCTGTTACGACTACGGTGTAACTACCCGGAGCTAGATTATTAAATACCTCTCCTGTCTGGTTAGTACCACCATTGATAGAATACATGAATGGACCAACTCCTCCTGTGACATCGGTAGTAATCGTACCATCATCTTGTCCTTGACAACCACTCGGTGTCGTTGTCAAAGTACAAGCTAAAACTTCTGGCATTACTATATTCACATCGCAAGTAGTTGTACATCCTTCACTATCCGTAATCGTAACGGTATTGGTTCCTTCGGCTAAACCAACGGCAGTCGCGGAAGTTTCACCTGAAGGCCAAGCATAAGTATATCCAGGTACTCCACCTGAAGCTTCTACTGTCGCACGACCATCTGACTCTCCAAAACAAGAGATATCAACTACATTAGATATACTGCAAAGTAGTGAGGTAGCTTCTGAAATCACAACTGAACAATCAGTCGTACAACCATCAGCATCTGTAATGATAACCGTATACGTCCCTCCAGACAATCCTGATATCGCCGCTGTAGTTGTACCATCACTCCATGCATAACTATATGGAGCATTACCTCCAACAGCCGTCACCTCCGCAGACCCATCTTCTGCTCCCGCACAGCTTACATTTGCTGAAGCAGTTATCTCACAAGACAATCCTGATGTGGTACCGATCACCACTTGGCATGATGTGGTACAATTATTAGCATCTGTCACTACTACAGTATGTGTGCCTGCATCTAAGGCAACTGCTGTAGCTGTTGTTTCTAAATTATCCCATAGATAAGTATAACCTGCCGTACCTCCATCTGGAGTTACTGTTGCACTTCCACTTGCCATCATGCACGCTGTCTCTGAATCTGCAGTGACTGTACAGGTAAGTAATGAAGGCTCTGATAATTCTTGACTACAAGTGCTTGTACATCCATTGGCATCTCTTACGGTAATCGTATGTATGCTTGCATCCAATCCTATGAAGTTACCTCCTGATTGGTACGGGCCTTCATCTATGCTAAACTCGAGTTCTCCTGTACCTCCAGAGCCACTTACAGTTACTGTTCCACTGCCATCACCATTACATAGTAAATTTGAGAAATCAATAATTGAGCAACTAACTGGCGTTGGTTCTATAATTTCAATATCACACACTGTAGTACATCCTGCTGCATCTGTTATTGTCACAAAATTAACTCCTGCACTTAATGCAATCCCCGATACTGTAGTCTCTCCACTTGACCAAGCATAAGTATATCCTGGTGTACCCCCCGAAGCAGTCACTGTTGCTCCACCATCTGCTAAACCATTACACGAAATATCATTATCTTTTAGAATGCTACAAGTAAGCTCTGTTGCCTCATCTATGGTAACTGTACATACTGTAGAACAACCATCTGCATCGGTCACTACCACTTCATATTCTCCCCCTGCCAAACCAGATACTGCTGCGATAGTCATACCATTACTCCACTCATATGTATACGGTGTACTTCCTCCTGACCCTTCTACTTCTGCTGTTCCATCTGCAGCTCCATTACAACTCACATTCGTCGAGCTAATAATATCACACGCCAAACCTGAAGTTGAATTGATAACAACTTGACAAGTCGTAGTACATCCATTATCATCAGTTACCGTGACAGAGTGTGTCCCTGCACTAAGTGCTACAGCAGTGGCTGTTGTTTCTAGGTTATCCCATAGGTAAGTATATCCTGGGATACCACCATTAGCAATTACTGATGCTTGACCATTATCTAAACCACATGCGGTAGGCTCATCTTCAAAGGCCATGCAAGTTAATTCAGTAGGCTGTGATAATGCTTGTACGCATCTGGTAGTACATCCGTTTGCATCTCTTACAGTTATGGTATGAATAGTTGCATCAAGCCCAGTAAAGTTTCCGCTCAACTGGAATGGGCCTCCGTCCATACTATATTCTAAAGTACCTGTACCTCCAGTCGCTGAGACAGTAATAGTACCTGTGTTATCTTCAAAGCATAATAGATTACTAGACCCATCTACACTGCATACAAGTTCTTGTGGTTCTAAGATTACAACAGAACAAACTGAAGTACAACCGTCAGCATCTGTGACCGTTACAAAGTTTGTCCCTGCTGCAAGATTACTTGCTACACTTGTCGTAGCTCCTCCTGTCCATAAGTAGGTATATCCAGGTGTACCCCCAGATGCTTCTACACCAGCCACTCCATCACTGACACCATTACAGGTGACATCTGAGTTCTTAACTGCTCCACAAAGGAGGTTAGTAGCTTCCTCGATGGTCACTGAACAAGTTGTTGTACAATTAGTAGCATCTGTAATAGTCACTTCATAAGTTCCACCTGCAAGACCTGAAGTAGTCGCCGTATCATCACCATTATCCCATAGGTAGGAATAAGGAGCTGTACCTCCAGATGCTTCTACTGTTGCTGTCCCGTCTGCATCTCCACTACACTCTACATCAGAACTCTCAATTATTTCACATGACAGACCTGAGGTAGATTCTATCACTACTTGACAAGTAGTCGTACAATCATTAGCATCAGTAACAGTCACTGTATGCGTCCCTGCGCTGAGTGCTGTAGCCGTAGCGGTAGTCTCTAAATTATCCCATAGATAAGTATAGGTAGCGGTACCTCCATCAGGAGTTACTGTAGCTTGACCTATATCCATACCGCATGAGGTAGGTTCTTCTGCAACAGCAGCACACGTTAGAACCAATGGTTCTGATAATGCCTGAGCGCAATTTGACAAACATCCGTTTGCGTCTCTTACTGTTATCGTATGAGTACCTGCATCTAACCCTGTGAAGGTCCCACTTAACTGGAATGCTCCACCATTAACACTATATTCTAATGTTCCATCTCCTCCAGTACCGCTCGCTGTTATTGTTCCCGAATTATTTCCATTACAAGTAAGGTCTGTAAATCCATCAATACTGCATGATAATTCTGCCGGCTCGATTATATCGATTTCACATACTGTTGTACAACCTGCTGCATCTGTTATCGTTACAAAGTTAGTTCCACTTGCAAGCATATTTGCTTCTGGAGTAGTCTCACCTCCAGTCCATAGATAGGTATATCCTGGTGTACCTCCTGAAGGGCTTACAGTAGCTCCACCGTCAGACGCACCATTACATGTTATATCATTATCTTTTACAATTGTACATATCAATTCTGTTGCTTCACTTATCGTTACCATACAAACCGTTGTACAATTTGTACCATCAGTAATCGTAACTGAATAAACTCCTCCAGTCAAACCAGTAATGCTTGCAGTATTGGCAGCATTACTCCATGCATATGTATAAGGAGTTGTACCACCAGTTGCTGTCACTGTTGCTGAGCCATCTGCTGCTCCGTTACAACTTACATCCTGACTTGCTGTAATTTCGCATTCTAACCCTGAGGTTGAGCCGATCACTACAAGACATGAGGTGGTACAATTGTTAGCATCAGTCACAGTTACCGAATGAGTACCTGCATTTAATGCTGTTGCTTGAACTGTTGTTTCTGTATTATCCCATAGATAAGTAAATGGTGCAGTACCTCCTACTGGAGTTACTGTTGCTTGACCATTACTCATTCCGCATGCTGCTGATGCATCTTCTACTGTGGTACAAGTCAAGGCTGCTGGATCAGTCAACGTTTGATTGCAAGTACTTATACAATCATTATCATCTCTTACTGTAATAGTGTGAGCACCTGCACTAACATTACTAAATGTATTTCCTAACTGGAAACCACCTCCATCTAAACTATACTCTAATGTTCCTGTTCCGCCACCTCCTGTGACTGTTATACTACCTGTAGCCGTACCTGCACATGTTGGATTAGTAAAGCTTGCAATAGTACAAGATACTACAGGAGGATTTATTATTTCTACGGTGCAAACTGTTGTACAGCTATTTGCGTCTGTGACTGTTACCGAGTTTGTTCCTGCTGCTAGAGCTGTGGCAATAGCTGTAGTCTCTCCTGAAGTCCAAGCATAAGTATAAGAACCTGTACCGCCTACTGGGTTAACAGTTGCTCTTCCATCTGAAAGGTTATTACAAGAGATATCAGAATTCTTAGTTACTGTACATGTAAGATCTGTTGGTTGCGTAATCGTTACAGAGCATACAGACTCAAGATCATTATTATCTGTTACGGTGACACTATATGTCCCAGCTGCTAGACTAGTAGCCGTAGCTGTAGTCTGTACTGGGCTAGTACTCCAAGCATAGCTGTAAGGAGCAAATCCTCCTGAGGCTGTCACTGTAGCAGTACCTGTCTCATCATCATGACACAATATGTCTACTTGTGTCGTAGAGCATCCTAACTCAGAACATGCTGGTGGTGCATCATAAATTGTCTGATCAAAACACGCTGCTTCACATGTAAAGAATGCTGAGACTGTAACCCCTGCTGCACCATTTGCTGCTAAACCAGTTACTACAAAAGTCTCTGATCCACTCCCATCAATAACAAAAGTCTGTCCACCAACATTGATCAAACAATCAGGTGCAGCACCATATGCTACAGTAACTGTAAGGTCATATGTACTATTAACTGGATTACATGTACTTGGCACTGCTGAAACAATGGTTAGTGCACATGGAAGATCTGCACATACTTCGTCAACCTCATCTGCTACACCATCATCATCCGTATCAAGTTGAGATTGATTATATAATCCTTCTCCTGAAGTAGGATCGCCAATTGTCCCATCCTCGCACGCTGTATAGGTACCATCTCCAACTGCAGGATCTGTAGCAGGATCATATTTCACATGTACGATCAAACAGTATGAATGCACTCCACTACCTGCGATCATTTGATCTTCTGCTAACTTGAATGTATCTGCTAATGCTAACATTAATGGTCCTGGGTTAGCAGGGTTTCCTATTGCATTAGAAGTATACTCTGCACCACATATTTCTATATCATCATCAAAGCCAGGTAAGTCAATTAAGTTGTAATCACCTGCTCCCATTCCATCATTAGTAACAGTGATTGTCCATTTAACATCGTATTCTCCTGGGGCTGTTTCTGTCAAACTCGTGAATGCTTTCTCATGAGTAATATTAGGGGGACAAATAAGCGCTCCTGATGGTATCTCTAAAGGATCACAAATACACTGATCAACTCCATCATTATTAGGAGATGCTACTCTTGCCATTATACCATACTCTGGATTGCAAGTTCCTGGAGGTACTGTCCCAGTCAGAGTAACGGTAGTACCTGCTGCAATCGGTCCTGATATAACCTCAGATTGCACATATGCACCTACAGTTCCAGAAGCGGTAACACAATGTATATCTACCACTAAAATGTTTCCTGCATCAATTTCCAAACTATCTATAGTTATCGGAATAGTATATTCTATCGAGCCATCTGCAGTACAATTGAAAACTGCATCATCTTCATAATTCAATTCAGTTTTTTCAACACTAAATATTATTTCTTTTTCTCCTGTTAAGGTTTGAACATTTTCACATTTACCACCAGCTTCCCTTGTACAAACTATATCTCCTGCACTAGCCCTTACTTGCACATTCATTGCTCCCTCTGAATCACAAATTACATCTGGGCCATTCGCGACCTCATATGTAAAGCACATATTCACAGGATTGGTGATGTCAATTGGTGTAGCAGGGAAGGCTAATACTACTGTTGTAAATCCTGCAGCGTCTGTCACATCATAAGCGTATGTGACACAATGTGCTGGATTTGCTGAGCAACAAAGTACAGACCCTGCGATGAATTCTACTCCTGGGTCTAAAGTAATATATACAGAATCACTCGGTGAAGTCATATTAGATCCAAGACTTACAAAGTCTATATTTACCTCTACTTCATTAGCTTCACCACATCCTCTCAATTCTGGCAGTGCTGCTTCTACAGAAACAGATGCACCATGAGGCTGATTGACACCATCAATAGATAGATCTTGAGACCTAACTCTCACTCCATTATTGATCGCTGGATCTCCACAAGGTCGCTTACCAAAAGCTTGGAATAATAATCCGCTTGAGGAAATAAAATCACAATCGGTCTCCATATCGAAAGTAATACATGCTTCTCTATCGGTCGGTGCTAAAGCATCGATGGTACCTGGCATACCTTCTGAAGTCATTTCTGAATGCGCTTCTACGTCTATCAGCAATAAGTTACCACTTTGTGAAAAACTGGCTGCTTCTATGTTTCCACTTCCGCATGGATATTCTACTTGTATATTGTTTATCGCCGTCCCTGATGGTATCAACATGGATAACCTAGGATCGTTAAGATATGCTGCTTGAGCACTTGTCATTTTTAGCCCGAAGCTTTGTGTTTCACAGAGTTGCATCGGTACAATGGGTTGAGTCTCAAAAGCTAACTGTACCTCCGACATCAATGGGAGGCCTATTAGTTGTACAGTATCTGCACAAGATAGATCACCAATGTCTGATGGATAAGCAGTACAGCCATATCCTGAAAGCACATTTATTCTTACAGTATCACATTCTGAACTTGCTGCACAAACTGTATATGCATTAGAAGCACTACTAGGATTATCACCTAGTTGGTAAAAACCATTTGCATCTGGAGTAATAGCTGTACCTGCTGCATCTTCAACAGTATGATTAGTACCCCCATCTATGTAGAACCAAGAATTAGGCGCATCGATATTGTTACTTCCATTGTTAAGAATAACATCCCAGCATCCTGTGCTTGCACTAAACTGTACTGTACCGCCACCTGTTAAGAATGGTTGTGGTCCATCATAGTTTACTTGACTATTACCTGAGAAGGCATTTGCTGTACAATTTTTGACAGCCTCATAATTCATATCTGGAGAATGGCAACCGTTACCGATCACTTGACCAGAAAACCTTGTATTATAAAGACCTGGTTGTGCATCACAAGTTGGATCGAGATTTAAACTTAATCCATAACTCCATGTTTCATCACTTTCTAATAATGGTCCTCCATACCCTTGGAAGAATTGCTTTAAATTACAAACTGTCAACAATCCTCCTGTGTGAGTAATATCAACGTCTGGAACCGTCAGACCAGCAAATTTTACGCTTCCTGGTCTATAAGCAAGAGCATCATCTAGCTCTATGATAAACTTATCAGGAATTGAAAAGGGTCTATATTCATTAGGATACCAAACATCTCCTGTTTGTGTATTTATATAATATCGCAAATAATAATTTAATGTTCCATTGCACCCATTGACAGTTTGAGGCGTAGGTGTCCATGGTGAGAAGTAATGTCTATAGACATTCATAAAATCATTGTACTTATCACAAGTATATTTATTTTCGTCACTAGGATTTACTCCATCTGGATTTTCAATGTAACTACTATATACTTCATTATTAGCTACATATTGATTAAAACTAGAGCTATGAAAAGCTGTTGTAACCCGATATAGTGCGCAAAAAACTATCGAGTCTCCATCTACCCAATTATCCTTACAAGTCGAGAGATCGTATTTGGCTAGATCATCTACTCCAGACCCTGGCGTGTCCCCTATCGTCGGAGTCACTGTACATGTATAAGCAGCACTCCCGTCTGCTGGGTATATTGTTGCAACCGCGTCTGGTAGAGGTTCAAATAAATTATCTGTTTGATAATATGTACAATTCAGATTGAGATCATTCAAATCAAACTCTACATACAAATGATTGAAAGGTACTCCTGCATTTGGTCCAACAGTATTAGGGTGAACATAAATTTCCCATGTACCTTTTACTGTATCACAGTTAGAGGCTCTATGCAATTCTACATCAGCTGGATCAGCTGTGCCTGTTCCATCAGGAACTCCATTGTTATCTAAATCTTCGAGACCTAAACTTATTCTTTCTAGTGTAAATAACTTTGGAGTTGCTCCACCTTCTGGACAAGGATCAGGGCAATGCATTACATACGTTCGCGAAAGACACGATAAGTGGTATGTAGAGCCTTCGCAATTATTATCGTATTGACCTTCATGCCACATTCTTATACTCTTGGTACCTCCCCCTGTAGCACAGGTAGCCTTTAGCGGAACGTTTAATTGGCCAGCACCTACAGGAACTGCATTATGTGGATAAATGACACATATGGTATCTCCAACTTGAGTCACGGTTACGTTTATCCCTTTAAATATTTCTGTACCTGTACCATTATATAATAGTCCTGTATTAGATACATCTATCTTCATTTCGGTAGATCCCTCTGATTTAGATTTTGTATTGTTATAAAAATTAGAATAGTTAACAGTAAGATCAAACTCATCACAATCTCGCATATCTGTAGGCATATCTACAGTGTACCTATAAAGTTGTCTTCCACCATATGCTATACCTTGTCTAGCTCTACCATAATTGTTAATTCCACATGCATCTTGGTAAGAATAAGTCCTATTAAAATAATACCATGCTATATTGACATTACATTCTGCATCGCATTCTTGGGTTATATTATTTGCATAAGTAGGAATCTCCACATATATACATTCACCTGGTGGTATTATGATACCATCCATTTCGTATTCTACTGCCAAAGGATGTGATTCTAAGGAGCAATCCGTTTGATAATAACTACGTGCCCCTAGATTTGTTTGCGAAGAAGTGGTTCCTAGTGACCCTCCCGCAGCGTCAAAAATTTCACCAGCTTCTAGTGAAAAGTAGTTTTGTCCTATACCACTACCTGGTGTATTGTTATGAAGCTCAAATGTGATATTAGTCGCAGCTCCTCCACCTGTATTACAAAGTTCGAACCTTTGTATTACAGCTGCTCCTCCATTTAAAGCATTCTGTCCTTTAAAGCAATAGTCTCTATTGACTCCAGTGTCGAATCCAAAGCTTAGGTCAGGCACAAGGTTAGGTATATTTGTTTGTTGTGTTATTTCTCCTGCAGACATACATACCCCTGGGCAACCCCAGTATGCTCCATATATAGAATTATTATCACAGGCAGTTACATCATAGCATCTCTCTAACATTACTTGTTCGCCATTCTCCAGGAAATCATCACCGTCTCCAAACTCTGAAATAACTGCTGCATCTATCCAATAGCATAATGTATCTCCATTAACTATTGGTGTTAATATATTTCCTCCAGGCGTCGAAACAGAGGTAGTAACTGTTCCTCCTCCATCTATGATATAATATTTTATAGAATCTAAGTACCCTAAACCCCCATTGGTCAAAGTAACGTTTCTACATACATTATCACCAATAGATGCAGTAATAGGACCGTCGCTAGCCATACTTAGAGATGGAGTAGAGAGATCGTAACTATTTAAATTTGGATTGTCTTCATTTACGCATCCATCATCACCACATACTTCTATTTCATCTTTAAATATTCCTCCACCCATCTGATAGGCTGTAGCGTCACAGTCTGCCACTCTACAATATTCGAAAGTAAACTGATTACCTGCATTAAGGTCTGTTGGTTCAATCGAAAAAACAGGTGCATTAAGGTCAGATATGTCTAATTCCGAAACTGCTACTTTAAAGTTAGAATCAACTACTCTCATACAACCAGGTACGTACATTACTCCTGGAGGTAGCTTAATAGTAATAGTTGAATTATCTGCTGCATTGCTTGATACAACGACTCTCGCTGTATTGACAAATGCTTCGCTCTGGCATACACTTACATCGTCCGTAGGAAGTGGATTGGAGGCAGCATCATTGTATAAAATAGTGTATTGTGCAGAAAGCTTCGACCCCAAAAGGCAAAGCATAAAAACAATAGCGCATGGAATAATGATTCTATCCATAAAGCTACTGAATAGACTTTCTTTGCGGAAATTAGACCGAAATTTAGTATTGTAGGACATCCCTTAAGTTTTTAATATGGTTTAGTGCAAAACTTATTGGGTATTAATAAAATTCGTTACATCAATCTAGTTTTTGAGTAACCTAGAGCAATGAGCTTAAAAAGTACAATAATGATGCCATATTACATTATTTTATAATGTATTAAGTCTTGATTATAAATTATTTAATTGCTTTTAGCCTTGATATCTCTTTTTATTAAAAAAGACAATTATTAATGGCTGCATTTTGACCAAAATATATAAAAGCAGCTTACAAGAATTAACTTGCAAGCTGCTTTTTGGGATAGAATGAGTTTTATTTTCAATTTTTAAGAAGGATCAATCTTCTTGTATATAGATCCTCTCCTAAATAGATTTTTACATTGTAAACGCCTGCGGGTATATCACTTACATCTATGACTTTATTCATCGTACCTGCTTGCATTTGACCTTCAATTAAAGAGCCTTTGATTAGCTGTCCTGTAGTATTGTAAATGTCTACTTGGACTTCTTTATCTGATCCTAACTGAATTTCGACATTAACGTCTGATACTGCTGGATTAGGATAAATGGAGATACCATCTTCTCTATCTCTAGAAATTGTCACACTGATAATCTCACTTAATTGTTCAGACCCATCGCTATCAATACTTCTCAATCTATAGTAGTAAATACCATCTTTCTGTACATCGTAATCATTTAGATTATACTTACTGTCTCCTCCTTTAGCTACCTGCCTCCCTATAGATACAAACTGATCTTCAGACTCGTGCCTTCTTTCTACTTTAAAGAATTCTGTATTGATCTCAGACTTTGTAGCCCATGCTAGATAAACAAAATCTGGTCTATACTGACCCGTGAAACTTAGCAGCTCAATCGGTAAGGCCGCACCTACTACAAGTCCAGCATCAACATTAGGCATAAAGACACCTGGCTCCATGCTATAGAATGAGGTAGTATTATCACCATTACTGTGATTGACATCAGAGTCGATTGCATCATTACTTGTAGCGTCTGGAGTCGTGATTACATAACCTGCTGGAGGAGTAAACTTAAGGTAGTACCCTTCTCTTCTAAGGTAATCTATCTTGTAGTTTCCATTAGTATTAGTGACATCAGAACCTACCATATCATTGTAAATATCATATGCTTCTACCAAAACCCCTTGTACCGGGCTTTCGCCTGATGACCTGATACCATCAGCATTATCATCAAACCAAACTACTTGCCCTACAGATGCCATTGGGTGATATCCTGCTCCTAAATCACATCTTATATCTCCAGTCACAACTGTAAACTCATCCGTCGTATTGGGACCATTAGCACCGGTGATATCACTATCTTCATTAGGACCACCACTACCTGGGAATGCTGGTACGATACCTGTCGGAGGAGTCACAAATTCTAAATAGTAAGTACCTGGAGGAGCACAGAATTTATAATACCCATCTCCTGATGCTTGTGCTGGATTAAGACCAGTATTTTCTTGATCCCACTTTATCCATTCGCCACTTACTAATTGCCTCCACAGTATTACTTCTATACCATTTATTCCATTCTCTCCATTATCAAATATATCATTGGTATTAGCATCATACCATACGTACTCTCCTATTGGAATACAAGTATGGAATCCTACATCCCATGTAGGATCATGCTCACCCCAATCTAGATCAAATATCGGAGTAGTACCTGGTCCGTTACTTCCATCTACATCACTATCTTCTGCTGTGTTACTACCTTGAAAAGGTAGGGTTAGATCATAACCATTTGGACTATCAAACTCTAAAAAGTATTCTCCTGCATCTAGTTGTTCGAATACATAGTAACCATCGGCATCTGTACTAGTAGTCGCTATAAAATTACCATCGCTATCATATAGATTTACCCATACATCTTCAATTCCTGGTTCTGCTGGATCTTGAATGCCATTACCATTAAGGTCAATCCATACGAAGTCTCCAAGACTTGCATAAGGAACTAATCCTGCATCCCATGAGCTATCCTGTTCGCCTCCTTCTAGAGTAGTACATACCGTTCTACCAAAATCATCAACATCACTATCGTTTGATGAATCTCCTTGATTTTGAGTCGTCCACTTACAATCTGCAGTTAGATTAGAATAATCAAATATTACTTTGTATTCATCAGGTATCAAATTATCAAAATAGTATTCTCCTGCGCTATCTGTAAAGTCAAGAGCGACTAAGGAGTCTGTACCATTTGATAAACACTTATATAAGAGCACGCCTACATTTTCAACACCTGGCTCATTATTATTCTGTATTCCATCTCCATTTAAGTCTTTCCAAACTCTGTCACCTAGACCTGCAAACTGTTCAATCTCTATCTCCACTTCATCCTCATCATCTACTTCAACACCTTCAATTGTCAAAGGATCACTATCGATATCATCGCCATCATCACCAGATATATTTACATTATTAAGCAAAATCATCCCTGTGAAATTCTGGTCAATTGTAAAAGTCAGTTCTATAGTCTCCAATTGGCCAGCAGGCAAACTCGCTATTTCATAATTGAGTGCGCTTAACTCTGTCAAGTTAAGATCGCTACCAGCATTGCTAGTCACGTAGACCAACCCTGATTGTGGCACATCTATCACCTGGATATTGCTTGCATCTAGTGTACCTTGGTTCTCTACTACTACCTCGTAGGTAACTGTAGAGCCTGGATAATACGTACCTGTACTTGAGATTGATTTATCGATCGCTAAATCATAAAAACCACAGTCAACTACCTCTATTATCACTGGACAACAGGTAGCCCCTGGACAGCCATTACTGTCTAGTCCTTCATAATAAAAACACATCGTCTGACCGATAGCTCCTGTACCTACTAGACTATTATCTATCACTAAACTACAGCCTGTCCCTACTTGATCTCCATTCCCATTATACCATACTATATCTGTCAGTCCTGCATCACACTCTAGTGTTATCGGTTCTGTGCCATTGCTACATACTGTAGCTCTCGGCACTGGATCACAGCCTGGTGATTGACAGGGCGGAGGTGCTTGACAACTATTAACAGTAACTATCACAGGACAACACGTCGCTCCTGGACAGCCATTGCTATCCAATCCTTCGTAGTAAAAACACATCGTCTGACCTTCTACTCCTGTACCTACTAGACTGTTGTCGATCACCAAATTACATCCTGTGCCTACTTGATCGCCATTGCCATTGTACCATACGATATCTGTTAAGCCTGCATCGCACTCCAGTGTTATTGACTCTGTACCGTCTTCGCAAACTGTTGCGGTCGGTACTGGGTCGCAGCCTGGTGCAGTGCATGGCGTATCCTGAGCAACTGATCGTTGAACCATTGTCAACATTAATAGCAATGCTATAACTCCTATCTGACCTATTCTCGTTTTAAATCCGCCTACCTGAAATCTCAGTTTCAATGCTCTTGGATCTTTTATTTCATTTGTCATAATGCGCAGCATTTTTTTGTTTTCAAAAATTGATTCAAACATTTTTTTAATTACCGCTAATCGTAATGTTGAAACAATTTGGCTGCCCGCATGGACTCTCTATCGTTATGACTGTCGTGGCTTCATCATCGTCCACTAACACCCCGTCTCCATTGTCATCTGATCCTCCACTTACGGATGGATTACTATCTATGTCATCCCCGTCATCCAGGGTTATCTCTGCATCGTTCTCTAGACTGTTGCCTGTGAAGGAATTGTCTATCGTAAAGGTCACATTGATCGTCTCGGTCTGACCTGCTGGTAGACTTACTACTTCGAATAGTAATGAACTCAGTTCATTCACATTGGCATTACCACCTGAATCGCTCATCACATAGTTTAAGCCCGACTGTGGTGTATCTGTGATCTGTATATTATTCGCATCAATGTCTCCTTGGTTCGTTAAGGTGATCTGATAGGTCACTGTGCCTCCTAATGCGTATGGTCCGCTGCTTGTTATAACCTTGTCGATCGCCAAGTCATATATTGGTTGATCTTGCTCCACTGTTATAGCTACTTTTGCTTCATCATCGTCATCTCCATTGCCATCTCCATCTTCGTCTACTCCATCGTCCGTACTCGGATCACTGTCTATATCATCTCCATCATCTCCTGTGATCTGTACATCATTCACCAAGCTTATGCCCCCGAATGACGCATCGATAGCGAAGGTCAAGTTGATTGTCGCTGTACCCCCTACTGGAAGACTCGCTACATCAAATACTAGTGAACTTGTCTCTGTGACATTAAGGTTACTTCCCGCATCACTCGACATGTAGTTCAACCCTGTCTGTGGACTATCTGTTACTTGGACATTACTTGCTGCTACGTCTCCTTGGTTAGTGACCACTACCTGGTAAGTAACCGTACTTCCTGTTTGATATGGTCCTGTGCTCGTTATTGTCTTGTCGATCGCCAAGTCATATACTGGTTGATCTTGCTCCACTGTTATGGCTACTTCTGCTTCATCATCGTCATCTCCATTGCCATCTCCATCTTCGTCTACTCCATCGTCCGTACTCGGATCACTGTCTATATCATCTCCATCGTCTCCTGTGATCTGTACATCATTCACCAGGCTCGTTCCTGAGTATGAGGCATCTATCGCAAATGATAAAGTGATCGTCTCTGTCCCTCCTACTGGTAGACTCGCTATGTCGAATACTAGTGAACCTGTCTCTGTTACATTAGCATTGCCACTCGCATCACTCATTACATAATTCAAGCCTGTCTGTGGACTATCTGTTACTTGCACATTACTTGCTGCCACATCTCCTTGGTTCGATACTACTACTTGATACGTCACTACACTTCCTGGACTGTATGGTCCAGCACTTGATACAACTTTATCTATTGCTAGATCATATACTGGTTGATCTTGCTCCACTGTAATAACTACTTCTGCTTCATCATCGTCATAACCATCGCCATCGCCATCTTCATCTACTCCATCATCCGTACTCGGATCACTATCTATATCATCGCCATCATCTGCTGTGATCTGTACATCATTAACTAGGCTCGTTCCTGAGTATGAGGCATCTATTGCAAATGATAAAGTGATCGTTTCTGACCCACCTACTGGTAAACTTGCAACGTCGAATATTAGGGAACCTGTCTCTGTCACATTCGCATTGCCACTCGCATCACTCATCACATAGTTCAAGCCTGTCTGTGGACTATCTGTTACTTGCACATTACTTGCTGCAACATCTCCTTGGTTCGTTACTACCACTTGATACGTCACTACACTTCCTGGACTGTATGGTCCTGTGCTTGTAACTGTTTTATCGATCGCTAGATCATAGTCTGGCTGTGGTTGCTCTACTGGAATATTCGCATTGTCTTCATCATCGTCATCTCCGTTACCATCTCCATCTTCATCTGTGGTATCATCAGTTGCAGGATCACTGTCTACGTCATCACCATCATCTGCTGTGATCTGTACATCGTTATCTAATGACGTTCCTGCGAAGCTTGCGTCTATCATGAATGCCAACATCACCGTCTCCGTCTGTCCTTGTGGTAAGGATCCTATCTCGAAGACCAATGATCCTGTCTCCGTTACATTTGCATTACCACTCGCATCACTCATCACATAGTTCAAGCCTGTTTGTGGACTATCCGTAAATTCTACTATGTTCGCATCTACTGTACCATCATTGGATACTGTGACCTGATATGTTACTGTGCTGCCTGGACTATATGGTCCTGCACTTGTTACTACTTTATTAATAGACAGATCATATACTGGACCTGACTGTTCTACATTGATCTGTTCTCCATCTTCGTCATCTTCACTTTGATCGCCGTCATCATTAGCTGGGGTACTATCCACGTCATCGCCATCGTCTCCTGTTATTTCTACATTATTCACTAAGCTCGTACCTGCGAAACTGCCATCGATCATGAAACCTATCGTAATAGTTTCTGATCCTCCAACCGGTATTACTCCAATGTCAAAGGTCAATGCACTTGCTTCTGTTACATTCGCATTACCAGCTACATCACTCATCACATAGTTGAGGCCTGTTTGAGGTGTGTCCACTACTTGTACATTATTCGCCGCTACATCTCCTTCATTCGTCACAACTAATTGATAGGTTACTGCACTGCCTGGGCTGTATGGCCCTGTGCTTGTGATCACCTTGTTGATCGCTAGGTCATACACTGGTACTACTTCTTCTACTGGTACTGCTACGCCATCTTCATCATCATCATCAGGGCTGCCATCTCCATCCTCATCTACTAGGTAATCCGAATCTGGATCACTATCTACATCATCACCATCATCTGCTGTGATCTGTGCACCGTTCAAGACATTGGTGCCTGTGAAACTTGGATCGATCTCATACCATACTGTGAAGGTCTCGCTCGCTCCTGCTACTATCGCCGCTATCGTAAATGTCTCATTACCATTATCCGTCACGTTCGCATTTGTCAACATACTCACGTAATTTATACTCGGGTCACTGTTATCTGTTACTACTATGCCTGCTGCATCTAGATCTCCTTGGTTCTCTACTGTGATATCAAAATGTAAGGTGTCTCCTGCATTGAATGGTCCTGCGTTGGCCAAAACTTTAGTGATGGCTAGATCGTACTCTGGTGAAACTTGTTCTACTGGGACTACTACTTCGTCCTCATCATCATCATCACCGTTGCCGTCGCCATCTTCATCTACACTATCATCCGTATCTGGATCACTATCTATATCGTCGCCATCATCGGCGGTGATACTTACATCATTGACCAAGCTGGTGCCTGTGAAGCTAGCGTCAATTGTAAAGTCTAGATTCACTGTATCTGATGCTCCTGCTACTAAACTAGCTACATCAAATACTAAGGCACTACTCTCCGTGATATTACCTGATGCATCACTGCTCACATATATAAGCCCTGCCTCTGGTACATCCGTGAACTGAACATTCGCAGCATCTTCATTTCCTTGATTCGTAATTACAACTTGATACGTCACACTACTTCCTGGACTGTATGGCCCTGCACTAGTGATCGCTTTATCTATGGCCAAGTCATATACTGGATTGCTCTGTTGTACTGCTATTTCTTCTTTGTCCTCATCGTCCTCACTTTGATCGCCATCATCGTTGTTTGGCTCACTATCCACATCACCTCCGTCATCTAGTGTTATCTCTGATTGGTTTTCTAGTGTCGTGCCTGCGAAGGTTGCATCGATCGCAAAGGATAAGGTAACCGTTTCTGTCTGACCTGCTGGTAAACTTGCTATGCTGAATAACATAGGACTCAATTCCGTCACATTCGCATTGCCACTCGCATCACTCATGATGAAGTTCAAGCCTGTCTGTGGAATATCCGTGAATTCTATATTCACCGCATCTACATCTCCTTCATTCGTCACAGTGATCGTATATATAACCATACTCCCAGGACTATATGGTCCACTGCTTACTACTGCTTTGTCAAGCGCTAGATCGTAGGGAGGATTATCTTGTACTACTGGTACCGTTGCTTCTGATTCATCATCATCAGATGGGTCTCCATCGCCATCTTCGTCCACACTATCATCCGTATCTGGGTCACTATCTATGTCATCTCCATCATCGGCCGTGATCTGTATATCATTGGTCAATGATGTACCTGTGAATCCTGCATCGATCGTAAAGGTCAATACAAAGCCATCTGTTGCTCCTGCTGCTAGACTATCTAGCACAAAGACCAATGGTGATGTTTCTGATATATTCGCATTCGAACCAACATCACTTGATACATAGGTCAATCCTGCTTCTGGAATATCCGTCACTTCTACATTCGTAGCATCTGCACCTCCTTGGTTTGTAACCGCCACACCGTAACTTACCGTACTACCAGGTGCATATGGACCTTGGCTTATTACTAATTTAATGATCGAAAGATCATAGTCTGCAGATATTACTATCACCACTTCATCTTCATCATCATCATCTCCGTTTCCATCTCCATCTTCGTCTACACTATCATCTGTTACTGGATCACTATCTACATCATCTCCATCATCTTGTACGATCCATACATCATTAACTAGAGAAGTACCAGTAAATCCTGGGTCGATCTCAAAGATCAAATTCACCGTATCTGATGTTCCTGCTGGAAGACTTGCAACCTCAAAACCGAGTGCTACTGGCTCCGTGACATTCGGATTATTCACAGCATCACTACCTAAATAATTAAGTCCCGTTTGTGGGGTATCCGTGAACTGCACCAAGGCAGCATCCTGGTTACCCTGATTCGTAATTACTATCTGGTAGCCTACTGGACTGCCCGGACTATAGGTCGTGCCTGTAGTAACCGATTTCTCTATCGCTAGGTCATAGACTGGATTCGATTGTACTACTGGGATCTCTACCTCATCTTCATCATCGTCATCTGGGTCACCGTCATTATTTTCATCTGTTGAATCATCTGTTGCTGGATCACTATCAACATCGTCACCATCATCTGCTGTGATCTGCACATCATTCACTAAGGTCGTTCCTGTGAATGTACCATCGATCATGAAAGTCAGATTGATGGTTTCAGTTCCTCCCACTGGAAGGCTAGCAATATCAAATACTAGTGGAGTTCCTTCAGTAACATTTGCATTCGCTCCTGCATCACTTGTAGAATATACTAAGCCTGTTTGAGGTGAATCTGTTACAGTAATATTTGCAGCATCCTCTGTACCTTCATTTGTAATTACTACTTGGTAAGTCACAATACTTCCTGGACTATAAGGTCCAGTACTTGTTACTGATTTATCAATGGCAAGGTCATATATAACTACTGGTGGTGGCACTACCCCTGCATCGATATCATTGTCATCATCATCTCCTGTCGGATCATAGCAATCTTCTGCTATTCCGCTACCCGCTACATCATCTAATTCACCCGCTACACAAGTACTGTCTGCTACCCCACTGCTGAAGGTATATCCATCATAGGCTTCGCCTGATGCGTTCGGAATAATATATTCTACTGTATATGTTTTTGTACTATCTAATAAGCAAGCTCCTGTAGTATCAGAACCTCCATAGGTCCATGTACCATCTGCACTAGTAACTATCGTATCTATCGGTGTTGCTGGTGCTGCTCCTGCTGCATCACATTCCCAGATCACTACTTCTGCTCCTGCTACCATCATAGTCTCTCCTGCATCTTGACAGCCATTGTCATTAGCATCTACGAAGATCTCTCCGCCTATGCTTTCACAATCTACTGTCGGTGGAGACACTATCCCTGCATCAATATCATTGTCATCATCATCTCCTGTTGGATCAAAACAATCTTCTGCGATTCCACTACCTGCTACGTCATCTGATTCGCCAGCTATACATGTGCTGTCTGCTACTCCACTACTGAAGGTATATCCTTCATATGCTTCGCCTGCTGCATTCGGAATAATATATTCTACTGTATATGTTTTTGTACTATCTAATAAGCAAGCTCCTGTAGTATCAGAACCTCCATAGGTCCATGTACCATCTATGCCTGTAACTATCGTATCTATTGGTGTTGCTGGTGCTGCTCCTGCTGCATCACATTCCCAGATCACTACTTCTGCTCCTGCTACCATCATGGTCTCTCCTGCATCTTGACAGCCATTATCATTCGCATCTACGAAGATCTCTCCGCCTATGCTTTCACAATCTACTGTCGGTGGAGGCACTATCCCTGCATCGATGTCATTATCATCATCATCTCCTGTTGGATCATAACAATCTTCTGCTATCCCGCTACCCGCTACATCATCTGATTCGCCAGCTACACAGGTACTGTCTGCTACTCCACTGCTGAAAGTATATCCTTCATATGCTTCGCCTGCTGCATTCGGAATAATATATTCTACTGTATATGTTTTTGTACTATCTAGTAAGCAAGCTCCTGTTGTATCAGAACCTCCATAGGTCCATGTACCATCTGTGCCCGTGACTATCGTATCTATAGGCGTTGCTGGTGCTACTCCTACTGCATCACATTCCCAGATCACTACTTCTGCTCCTGCTACCATCATGGTCTCTCCTGCATCTTGACAGCCATTGTCATTAGCATCTACGAAAATCTCTCCGCCTATGCTCTCACAGTCAGGTGCTGGTGGAGGTACTATCCCTGCATCTATGTCATTATCATCATCATCTCCTGTTGGATCATAACAATCTTCTGCTATCCCGCTACCCGCTACATCATCTGATTCACCCGCTACACAAGTACTGTCTGCTACCCCACTGCTGAAGGTATATCCTTCATATGCTTCTCCTGATGCATCCGGGATTATATATTCTACTGTATATGTTTTTGTACTATCTAGTAAGCAAGCTCCTGTAGTATCAGAACCTCCATAGGTCCATGTACCATCTGTACCAGTGACTATCGTATCTATTGGTGTTGCTGGTGCTGCTCCTGCTGCATCACATTCCCAGATCACTACTTCTGCTCCTGCTACCATCATGGTCTCTCCTGCATCTTGACAGCCATTGTCATTAGCATCTACGAAAATCTCTCCGCCTATGCTCTCACAATCTACTGTCGGTGGAGGTACTATCCCTGCATCGATATTATCTCCAGGTGCTCCACTTGGATCATAACAGGATTCTGCTATGCCAGTACCAGGATCGACATTGTCATCCTCTCCTAACACACAAGTACTATCTGCTACCCCTGCACTAAATGCATATCCTTGGTATGGGTTTGAAGGATTATCTATCACTGTGAAAGATGCGGTATATGTCAATGTACTATCTAATAGACATTCTCCTGTATTAGGATCCGAGCCACCATATGTCCATGCTCCATCGAGTAATGTGTAGGTAGTATCTACGATACTTGAAGGCGCTCCTGTTGCTGGGTCACACGTCCAGATCACTACTTCTATGCCAGGCACCATCGTTGTCTCTCCTGCGTCTTGACATCCGTTGTCATTCAGGTCTACCCAAACTTCTCCTCCTATTTCTTCACATGCTGATGGAGGTGGCGGTACTATCCCTGCATCAATATTATCTCCTGGTGCTCCACTTGGATCATAACAGGATTCTGCTATGCCTGTCCCTGGATCTATATTATCATCTTGTCCTGCCACACAGGTACTATCTGCTGTACCAGAACTAAAAGTATAGCCTTGATATGGCTCACCTGTTTGATTAAGGATAGAGAATGAAGCTGTATAAGTTAAACTAGTATCTAGTAAACATTCACCTGTAGCTGAATCTGCACCTCCGTATGTCCAGATACCATCTAGTCCTGTATAAGTTGTATCTATTATTACTGAAGGTAGTCCTGTTCCTGGGTCACATTCCCAGATCACTACTTCTGCTCCAGCTACCATCATGGTCTCACTTGCATCTTGACAACCGTTGTCATTCGCATCCACGAAGATCTCTCCGCCTATGCTTTCGCAATCTACTGGTGGAGGCACTATACCTGCATCTATATTATTATCACCGTCTCCATCGCCCGGATCCGTATCACTTGGGTCGTAACAGTCTTCTGCTACTCCACTCGCTGCCACATCATCAGCTTCTCCTGCTACACATGTGCTGTCTGCCACACCACTACTGAAAGTATATCCTTCGTACGCTTCGCCTGCTGCATTCGGGATTATATATTCTACTGTATATGTTTTCGTATCGTCTAGTAAGCATGCTCCAGTTGCATCTTCTCCTCCATAAGTCCAGGTACCATCTGCTCCTGTTACTAATGTATCAATTGGGGTATCTGGACCAGAACCTGCTGCATCACACTCCCAAATCACTACTTCTGCTCCGGCTACCATAGTAGTCTCCCCTGCATCTTGACAACCATTGTCATTCGCATCTACGAAGATCTCTCCGCCTATGCTTTCGCAATCTACTGGTGGAGGCACTATACCTGCATCTATATTATTATCACCGTCTCCATCGCCTGGATCCGTATCGATTGGATCGTAACAGTCTTCTGCTACTCCACTCGCTGCCACATCATCAGCTTCTCCTGCTACACATGTGCTGTCTGCTACTCCACTGCTGAAGTTGTATCCATCATAGGCTTCTCCTGCCGCATTTGGGATTATATATTCTACTGTATATGTTTTCGTATCGTCTAGTAAGCATGCTCCAGTTGCATCTTCTCCTCCATAAGTCCAGGTACCATCTGCTCCTGTTACTAACGTATCAATCGGGGTATCTGGACCAGAACCTGCTGCATCACATTCCCAGATCACTACTTCTGCTCCTGCTACCATAATGGTCTCTCCTGCATCTTGACAGCCATTGTCATTCGCATCTACGAAGATCTCTCCGCCTATGCTTTCGCAATCTACTGGTGGTGGAACTATACCTGCATCAATGTTGTCATCATCATCATCGCCTGCTGGATCGTAACAGTCTTCTGCTATGCCACTTGCAGCTACATCATCTGCTTCTCCTGCTACACATGTGCTGTCTGCCACACCACTACTGAAAGTATATCCTTCGTACGCTTCGCCTGCTGCATTCGGGATTATATATTCTACTGTATATGTTTTCGTATCGTCTAGTAAGCATGCTCCAGTTGCATCTTCTCCTCCATAAGTCCAAGTACCATCTGCTCCTGTTACTAATGTATCAATAGGGGTATCTGGACCAGAACCTGCTGCATCACACTCCCAAATCACTACTTCTGCTCCGGCTACCATAGTGGTCTCTCCTGTATCTTGACAGCCATTATCATTTGCATCTACGAAGATCTCTCCTCCTATGCTTTCGCAATCTACTGGTGGAGGCACTATACCTGCATCTATATTATTATCACCGTCTCCATCGCCCGGATCCGTATCGATTGGGTCGTAACAGTCTTCTGCTACTCCACTCGCTGCCACATCATCAGCTTCTCCTGCTACACATGTGCTGTCTGCCACACCACTACTGAAAGTATATCCTTCGTACGCTTCGCCTGCTGCATTCGGAATTATATATTCTACTGTATATGTTTTCGTATCGTCTAGTAAGCATGCTCCAGTTGCATCTTCTCCTCCGTAAGTCCAGGTACCATCAGCTCCAGTTACTAGTGTATCAATAGGGGTATCTGGACCAGAACCTGCTGCATCACACTCCCAAATCACTACTTCTGCTCCTGCTACCATAGTGGTCTCTCCCGTATCTTGACAGCCATTATCATTTGCATCTACGAAGATCTCTCCTCCTATGCTTTCGCAATCTACTGGTGGAGGTACTATACCTGCATCGATGTTGTCATCATCATCATCGCCTGCTGGATCGTAACAGTCTTCTGCTATGCCACTTGCAGCTACATCATCTGCTTCTCCTGCTACACATGTGCTGTCTGCAACTCCACTACTGAAAGTATATCCTTCGTACGCTTCGCCTGCTGCATTCGGAATTATATATTCTACTGTATATGTTTTCGTATCGTCTAGTAAGCATGCTCCAGTTGCATCTTCTCCTCCGTAAGTCCAGGTACCATCTGCTCCTGTTACTAACGTATCAATCGGGGTATCTGGACCAGAACCTGCTGCATCACATTCCCAGATCACTACTTGTGCTCCGGCTACCATTGTTGTCTCTCCTGCATCTTGACAGCCATTATCATTCGCATCTACGAAGATCTCTCCTCCTATTCTTTCGCAATCAATTGTACAATCTTCAATAGTTACATCGATCTGAGCTGTACCAGCACAACCATTAGGGTCTACGTAAATATATTCATATACAAATGTGCCCACTCCTGTTGAATCAGGATCAAGCTCACCAGTCATCATATTCACACCTAATCCACTCCAAGTACCCCCTGCTGGAGCACCAACTAAGAAAATTGGATCTGCATCATCACAAATCGGTCCTGCTGCTTCTGCTGTAACCTCTGGCATAGGATTAACAATGACATCTGTTGTACTTGTATTTGTACATCCATTTCCATCTGTAAATGAATAGGTTATGGTATGGGTTCCTACTCCTGCAACTGATGACTCGAAAGTACCCGCTGTAGCATCTGTTATTCCTGTACCACTGAATGTCCCACCTGCTGGACTTGCAGTTATTGTTACAGCACCTGCTTCCACGCAATATGGTCCTGCTGGGTCAATAGTAACTACAGGAAGTGGATTAATTTGCATAACTACTGGAGTTCTAGAAGAACTCACACAATCAGTTGCCATGTTTCTTGCTTCAGCATAGAAAGTATATGTGCCTGCAGAAAAACTTCCTGTAGGTCCATAGGTCAATGAACTAGCTAATAATAAATTTCCACCTGAGGAAGAATCATACCAATCGATCGTTTCCCCTCCGCCTACTTCAGCAGATAGGTCTGGGATAGCCTCTCCTTCGCAAATTGTTGGGTTACTAGGATTTACTGGTGCGTTTACTTCATCACAAGTACAATCAGGTGCTGTGATATCAAGTGTTACTTGGCATCCACTTGCTGTGATTATCGCTGTGATCGTAATATCTGTTCCTGTTGTTACAGCTGAAATAGTGAACGATCCACCTCCATTATCAGTGACTGTTCCTGCAGTAGATGTTACTGCATCACCTGTAGTCGTAACATCAACGCTGTAATTAGAAAGATCTGCAGAGCATGCTGGAGCTTCTGCAGCAATTACGGGATCTTCATTTACTACTATGTCTACATCACCTGTCGCATCACATCCATTCGCATCAGCAAACATGTAGGTAATCGTATGTGTACCTACGCCTGCTGCTGTAGGATCAAAATCTCCAGTACTAGCATCCGTTATTCCCATTCCACTCCATGTTCCACCTGCTGGTGTAGCAATGAGTGTAACTGCATCATCACTAATACAGAAAGGACCTGCTGGATCAATATTTACAACTGGTCCTGGGTTTACAATAATATCTATAGTCGTGGTATTAGCGCAACCATTTGCATCAACATAATCATAAGTAATTGTATGCGTACCTACTCCTGCAGTGGCTGGATCAAAAGTACCCGCACTACCATCCGTAATACCAGTTCCAGTCCATGTTCCTCCTGCTGGTGATGCTAGTAAGTCTTCACTTACATCCCCTACACAGAATGGTCCTGCTGGATTAGCCATGACAGATGGAAGAGGGTTGACCCTTACTTCTATCGAAGCACTGTTTTCACAACCATTAGCATCTGTAACTACATAGGTAAGTGTATGCGTACCTACTCCTGCTCCTCCAGGGCTGAATGTCCCTGCACTAGGATCTGTAATCCCTGTACCGCTCCATGTACCGCCTGCTGGAGATACCGTTATATTTTCTGAATCATCATTTACACAATAAGGGCCAACTGGTGTGATATCAATTAGTGGTAAAGGATTGACTACGATATCGATCGTATTATTTCCTGAGCACCCATTAGCATCTGTAAATGTGTAGGTGATCGTATGCGTACCTGCTGTTGCAACTGCTGGATCAAACTGTCCTGAAGTCCCATCTGTGATTCCCATTCCGCTCCACATTCCTCCAGCTGGAGAACCTACTAAATTGGTAGCATCATCATCAATACAGAATGGCCCCGCTGGTGTTATACTTACGGTTGGTCCAGGATTTACTGTAATATCTATTTCATCGCTATTGCTGCATCCATTTGCATCTGTATAAGTGTATGTGACTGTGTGTGTACCAATACCAGCTGTAGCTGGATCGAATGTACCTTCACTAGCATCCGTTATTCCATCTCCAGAATACTGCCCCCCTGCTGGAACTCCAGCTAGATCTTCTGCTGCATCTCCGTCACAAAATGGTCCTGCATCAGAAAGCATTACTTCTGGGCTAGGATATATCGTATAATCTATCGGTAATCTAGGTGAAGACACACATCCATTATTTGGATCTTTTGCTTCTACATAATATGTATACATACCTGCTGCTGTCACAGTAGGTGTAAAACTTGTTGTATTTGTTGCTACGAGTGTACCTCCAGTAAGACTATCCCACCAATCAGCTGTCATACCAGCTGGTACAGTTACAGTAAGTGCTACATTAGCATCACCTTCACAAAATGATTGCGGATCAGCATCTGATGGTGCCACTATAGGTGGACAAGTACAATCAGGAGATGTAACAGCAAGCATTTCTGAACAACCTGTATTAGTATCTGTTGCTGTGATAATTATATTCGATCCTGCAGGTATACTACTCACAGTAAAAGAACCACCACCATTATCGGTTACTGTCCCAAGCGTTGAAGTAGCACTATTGGCAGTTGTTGTTATATCTATTGAATAAGTACTCAAGTCTGCAGAACATACTGCAGCTCCAGCTTCTATTGTAGGTAGTGGGTTTACGACGATATCAGTTGTCGTACTTGCTTCACAACCATTTGGATCTGTATACGTGTATGAGATCGTGTGCGTGCCTACGGTGGCAGCAGATGGTGAAAAGGTCCCTGCTATGGAATTTGTAATTCCCATGCCACTCCATAATCCTCCTGTTGGGTTTGCTGAGAGCGTTACATCACTTTCATCCACACAAAAAGGTCCGGCAGCATCTATAGTCACAGTTGGTCCTGCATTCACTACGATGTCTATAGCCGTCTCTGCTTCGCATCCATTTGCATCAGCATAAACATATGTAATAGTATGCGTGCCAACTCCTGCCGTTGTAGGATCAAAAGTCCCTGCTGATGCACTTGTAATACCCGTACCACTAAAAGTACCTCCTGATGGTGTTCCATTGAGCGTTACTGCATCGCTGCTACTACATAATGGTCCTGCTGGAGCTAACATTACCATAGGTAATGGATTAACTACAATTGTCACTTCATCAGAGCTTTCACAGCCATTAGCATCTACTAATGTATAGGTTATCGTATGTGATCCTACTCCTGCAACAGCTGGATTAAACGTCCCTGTAGAAGCACCAGTAATACCAGTACCCGACCAAGAACCACCAGTTGGAGAACCTGCAAGCGTTGCTGATGCATCATCTAAACAAAATGGCCCTGCAGGATCAGCAGTTACATTTGGTATCCCATTTACAACTATATTTTTACTATCTGTATGCGTACAACCATTGGCGTCCGTAAAGGAATATGTGACCGTATGCGTACCAACGCCTGCGACACCTGGATCAAATGAACCAACAGATCCATCAGTTATTCCCATGCCACTGAATGTGCCTCCTGCTGGTGCACCGACTAAATTAAGTGGATTGTCATCAGCACAGAATGGACCAGCTGGGCTGAGTGTTACTGTAGGTGGCGTATTAACAACTATATCTGTAGTTGCACTACCGCTGCATCCATTCCCATCACTATAAGTGTATGTGACAGTATGCGTTCCTGCTCCTGCTGTCGCTGGATCAAAAACTCCATTAGTTGCATTTGTAATTCCTGTACCACTATATGTACCTCCTGAAGGCATACCATTAAGTGTGATGGAAGGCTCACTAATACATAATGGTCCTGCGCTTGGCAATGAAACCGAAGGCTGCTGAGTAACAACTATATCTCTTGTAGCAGAACCAGTACAACCATTAGCATCGGTAAAGCTATAGGTTATTGTATGAGTACCGACTCCTGCTGAAGAAGGATCAAATGTTCCTGCAGAAGCACTAGTGATTCCTGTACCGCTATAGGTGCCTCCTGTAGGTGCACCGTCCAAAGTTGCTGAAGATGCATTTGTACAAAATGGTCCGGCTGCTGCCAAAGTAACTGTTGGCGAAGGGTGTACTATAACATCTACAGAGCAAGTGTTAGAAACACCTTTTTCTGTGATGGTAACCGTATAGATTCCTGAAGCAGCTGTAGTAGCATTACTTATTGTTGGATTTTGATTGGAGCTCGTAAAGCCATTTGGCCCAGACCAAGACCAGGTTTCTGCATCCCCTCCGTTTTCTGAAAGACTAATATTCTGACCTTCGCAAATAGGACTATTAGAACTTAAACTACAATCTGGTATTGCTGCAACACTTATAGTTGCTATATCGTGATCATCTTCATCTTCGTCAAAATTTGGTCCGCTTTGATTGATCACATTATCCTGTACATTAGTTTCATTATTAGTATTATCTGGATTTGAGTCTATGTCTGGGAGTGCATTTCCATTTGTATCGTGTGAACCACTTATCTCAACGGTGTTAGTGATCGACCCTGAGAATCCAGCGTCAACTGTAAAGCAAACAGGGATAGTTGTCATAGCGCCTGGTGCAAGCGGACCAGATATAGTAGTAGTTGCGTTACCACCAGACATTATCCAATTAGCATCATTTAAGGTTAGACCTGTTGGAACGTAATCCGTTAATTCAATATTTGTGTTAGCAACTTGGCCTTGATTATATATCGTTACATCAAAACAAACTTGATCTCCTGCTGCAATTGGCATTGGTTGTGTTGATGATATCTTTTTATCTAGTGCAAGATCACTCCAAGTACTTAAGCAGTCTACACTTTCAAAGTCCTGATGGACTGTACTGATATTGGAGAGTATAGTAGCAGCTCCAGTATTGATATTTATACTATAAAAACTATTACCTCCCCCGTTTCCGGTGGTACCAAATAACTGCTCTAAGTGGTTAAATCCTAGTCCCTCCATATCTGGATTAGTAAGACCAACAACAGTAATAGCTTGAGTGCTCAGATTGTAATAAGTAAGTACATCTCCTAATCCACCGTTATTCTGAATCAAGTATAGATATCCATTGAAAGGGTCCCATGCAATATCATCGATGTCCCATAGTTGGGCTCCAGTATTTGGGTTTGCAACGGGTGGTATGGTAAGGTAATCTTCACCAGGTCCAAATGCATTTTGCACAATATTGCAGGTGGCAATATCTATTTGGAAGATTATATCTGGATTACCAGTACCTCCTCGTCTGTCAGATGCCCAGAGAATACCAGCTATAGGATCATAAGAAAGCCCATCTATATCTATGATATCCAACCTATCATCTGCTGCACCATCAAAATCATAATCTCCGTTTACAGCACCAAAGGTTGTTTTTGCTGTAAATTTTCCAGTTGAGAGATCTAATGTTCCCAGAACGTCAGCATTAGTTGCGTAGAGGATATTATTAAATGGATCAAAGGCGATTGCTTCAATATTATCAGTACATGTTGCACCTGTAAGTGACCATGCCCCAGTACCTGGATCATAGGTGTACAATTGATTGTTCGCTTGATTCTCAGATACTGCATAACATACAGCTGATTGAGCGATCATTGAACTAATACCTGCTAACGTGAGCAAGAGCAATAAGAATAACTTTCTCATTAGTAATTATTGTTTTGAATAATAATTACTGTCTACTGGGATGTAGTTGTGTGTGTTTTGGTATTAATCACTTTGGAAGTAAGTGCTTAAGTCTCTAGCCCCTTAGTTGCCTTGATCTAATTCAATCAAAAACGTATAAGCGTCAAAAATAGTTAACTATATACATATTAAAAAATATTGTAATATGTATTTAAAAATTTAACAGTTCAATCACTTATACCTATTTGAATATTTTCATATATATGATGATATTCTGCATGAGAATTACCAAAAATTCGATTTGATTTGAAATTATTTGGGTTCTTTGCCGATATGGATTCAATTTTGTTAGCCATCTCAATTGGATCTTCTGGATCTTTTAAGAAGATCTTACCTGATGAGGGCCGTTCTACAAATGGATTTTCATTAGGAACAAGAGCGTGAGTGTTGCAGGCCAATGCTTCCTCTACTGGCAAGCCCCACCCTTCACCCAAAGAGGGATAGACTAAACATTTAGCTCTGGTATATAGGACTTTTAAGTGATGTACAGGAATATTGACAAGCGTATGGATCTGATCATTTAGGTTATGGTTTAGAATAATTGTATTGATCTTTTCATTGACTTCCTTCCTATTTAAGACCAATACTAGATTACGTTTTTCTTTGAGATGAATTAAGGATCTAATGACCGTGATCAGATTCTTTCTGTGAGAGTCGTTGCCTACGAAGAGTATATAATCCTTAGGAATATTGTGGTCCTTTATTATTGATTCCTGAAAACTAGGGTTTGGTGCCTGATAGAACATTGAATCAATATCTTGGTGGATGACTGCCACTTTTGCTTCGGATAGGCTGAAGCAATCGATGATCATTTCTCTTGTGATCTTGCTAATAGCGACTGTTACATCAGCTTTTTGACATGCATACTTGGATTTCCAATCATAGATCATCCTATCGATAAGTCGATAGTCTTCTGGAAATTGCTTGAATAAGAGATCATGTATGGTAACTACAGTTTTAATATCAGTCTTATGAATCCCAAATGGTAGTTCATTGCTTAAACCATGGTAAATATCAATTTTATCAGCTGTAAGTTCCTTAAGTATTCCTCGTGTTCTCCAGTAATTCTTGTTAGTTTTTTTTGGATATCTAATTTTTATATTAGACATATCTAAATATTTATCAATGTGTTCTACACTTGGCTTGATTGGAGTGTACAGATAATAATCATGTTGAGGGTAATCTTTTACTAACGAATTGATAAGTACCCTACTAAAGCTGCCGAGCCCAGTTTTATTCTCAAAGAATCTTTTTGCGTCAAAACCTATTCTCACAATCCAATATTATCCTTGTATATGATAAATATTTATACAATAAGTAGCAATTTATGAGATAATATCCAGCAAAGAAAAACCCAGTGAATAAATCCACTGGGTCGTCATATAATTCTAAAACCCTTAAAATCTTAAATAATAATTACGCTTCTACAAGATCACTATTGTACTTTTTCACTAATCTCTGCTGTATTTCAGGAGTCACAGCCATGTAATCAGCCAATTCTCTAGAGAACTTTGCCTTGCCTTGAGTCAATGATCTAAGTGACGTGCTATACTGATACATTTCTGCTAGCGGTACTTTTGCTTTGATCTTTTGATAGTGACCTTCTGTCTCCATACCCTGAATCATAGCTCTTCTCGTTTGCAAGTCACCCATAACATCTCCCATAACATTGTCTGAGCATAAAATCTCGACCTCATAGATAGGCTCTAATATTTGTGGTTTTGCAGCCTGAAATGCCGTCTTAAATGCTTGCTGGGAAGCTATCATAAATGCCATATCGTTAGAGTCTACTGCATGCATCTTTCCATCATAGATACATACTCTAATATCCTGACAATTAGAACCTGTCAATGGTCCTTCTTCCATTTTTTGCATGATGCCCTTCTTTATTGCATTTGAGTATTTAGCATCTATAGAGCCACCTACTATACACCATAAGAACGCTAACTTACCTCCCCACTCAAGATCAACTATTTCTTTTTTGCGGACATTGATTCCTTGGGGATCTGGCATCCCTTCGAAATAAGGTTCGATACGCATATGTATCTCTGCGAATTGTCCTGAGCCTCCAGATTGCTTTTTATGTCGATAAGAATCACTCGCCATCCTTGTAATAGTCTCTCGATAAGGAATCCTTGGTCTTATGAAATTCATATTTATTCCATTGACTTTCTCTATCCTGTACTTTACGAGATCTAGATGTAATTGTCCTTGCCCATGAAGTATAGTTTGCCTTAATGAAGCTGATTGTTCTATAATCAATGTCGGATCCTCCTCCTCTATCTGATGTAAGGCTTTCATCAGTTTTTCCATATCTCCTTTACTTGGCGGATCCACAGCAGTCCTTATCCTTGATGTTGGAAATTCTATTTCCTTGATCTTACGATCAACACCTTTAGTATTGAGTGTATTATTGGTATGAGTATTTTTAAGCTTGACTGTAACGCCTATATCTCCTGCATGTAACTCGGTTACGCTAGTGCGTTGTTTGCCATTTGATAAAAATATTTGGTTTATCTTCTCTGCGGTCCGGTTATGAGCATTGATAAGTTCGTCGCCGACTTTTATTTTACCTGAAAAAACTTTGAAGTAGGATACCATTCCTACTTGTGGTTCAGACATAGTTTTAAACACGAAAGCAGAAGTATCCTCAGCTACATCACATTTTAAAGAACTTCCATCTTGCAAATCCGCATCTGCACGATCCCTTGGTGCTGGTGCTATATCATTGAGGAATCCCATAATCCTACCACTACCCATATTCCTTTCTGCTGAAGCACAGAAGACAGGAAATATTTGTTGGTTTGCTAATGCAATTGTGAGTCCAGCAGCGAGTTCATCTTCATTGAGCGAACCTTGCTCAAAGAATTTCTCCATCAATGTTTCATCATTTTCTGCTGCCGCTTCAACTAAGGCATTGTGCAATTCTTGAGCCTTTTTCATTTCAGATACAGGGATGGCTTGCTTGATGGGCTTACCTCCTCCGTCTGGAAATTTGTAGACGATCATTCTCAGCGCATCAACGATCGTATTAAAACCGATACGATACGTAAGGGGATATTGTACTGGTATTACTTTATTCCCAAATCTACTTTTAGCTTGTTCAAGTGTCGTATCATAATCAGCCTTATCATGATCCATCTGGTTGACTACAATTATTGTAGGGGTTTTAAATTTATCTACATACTCCCAGATGATCTCTGTTCCTACCTCAACTCCATTTGCAGCATTTAATATCATGAGTGCTGTATCGGCTACCTTCATAGATGAGATCACTTCCCCTACAAAATCATCTGAACCAGGCGTATCTAATATGTTGATCTTTGAGTCTTTCCACTTAGCATGCATTACTGTACTGAATATCGAATTGCCTCTTTCTTGTTCGATATTAGTAAAATCTGAACTAGTAGAATTAGTTTCTATTTTCCCTATCCTGGAAATCCCCTTCGCCTCATAAAGCATGCACTCAGAGAAGCTGGTTTTACCGCAGCCAGAGTGCCCGAGAAGAACAATGTTCCTCAAGTTCTTAGATGATACACTCATGCTATTACTGTTTAAAGGTTAATTAATAATCACTCATAAAAAGAATAATTTATATTTTGTCTTTTTAAGATAATTAAAAATTAACAACTAGCATAAGTAACCTAAAACAATATATTGTTTGGACAAATTAGTCGTTATCCAATATAAAATGCAATTTCGTAATAGTATGATAGTCTGCTATTTTTATATTACAGAAATCATTAAAGTGTATAAAATGAGGAGGTAAGAAATATCAGCTATCTAACTTACCAAACTTTTTTCCCTCAGCATATGAGGTTTTGAAAATTGCAGCTGTATCTGATATGGTTTCGCCCAAAGGTCGAGCAACTAAATTGTAAACCCTACTTATTTTATCAAAAGCGTAGCTAAGCTCTTGGCTAGATACAAGATGTGTCTCCTTATTAATCAATGGCTTTGAATTGGTAAATATAGATTTGATTTTTTCTAACCAGATTGCACTGCTTGCCATCCATCCCGACAAAACAATCGAAGGCTTATCAACACCTAAATTAGTTGCTATTTGATCAAGCAAATTTTTGAATTTCACATTATGGCTACCGACTATAAACCTGTTACTATACATCTTAGTGTTGCTTAAATTATCTGAGATAGTTGTCACAAGATCTCTCACATCTACTACTGCTATACCTCCTTGAGGATAAAATCTTAAACCATTATATACGTCTGTGATTAACTTCATCGGGCCAGAGTCCCAATAACCAGCTCCAAGCACTAGTGCAGGGTTATAAATGATAGCATCTAGCCCTTCTGCAATTCCTCTCCATACTTCTAACTCACCTAAGTATTTTGAAATCGCATACTTCGTATGATCAGTATCTTCTTTCCATTCTGTTTTTTCTGAGATAACTGAGTTATCTTCTTCTCTACCCAGCGCTTCTATAGAACTTAAGTGTATTAATCGACTCACCTTATGCTCCAAACATAAGTTGACAATGGTTGCTGTACCATCTACATTAACTCTAAACATCTCTTTATACTCCTTCGGCCAAAATGAAATCATACCTGCACAATGGATGACTGTCTCAACACCGTCAAATAGATCATTCAAAACTAAACTATCAGTAATATCAGCAACATGCCAGTTGATCCTATCTCTAAAGTCCTGTACTAAATCAAGCGGATCATTATGCTTATGGATAGCGTGCAGATTTTCATATCCTCTGTCAACTAATTTTCTAAGAAGATATGAGCCAATCAATCCGCTTCCTCCTGTTACAATTATTTTAGCCGATTTATTCATGTTTGGTCAGGGATAATAAATAACTCCAGCTGAGCAATCTTTGTCTGCTCCTGTAACACTTGCAATGCAATTAGGTTTTCTTATTATTCTGAGGTATCCCATTAATGCCATTAGCATTGCTTCTTTATACTCAATAATTTCAGACTTTGGAATTATAACCTTTACTCCCAGCTGACTACAATGGTATATTATCCTATCCATCATATACTTATTGAATGCCCCACCGCCTGTGCAAAAGACAGTGCCTCCTTCTAACTTTACTTTCTCTTTGTTGGATATAAGTTGAAGGCCATTTCTAATAGTGATCGCTATAAACTCCACGGCGGTATGTAATTTATTACTTATCGTATCCTCATAAGTTAGTAATGGCTCAGTATAGTTATCTCTCACCCAGCTATTATCTAGGGACTTTGGATAAGGTGCTTTTAGATAATCACTACTTAGTAGCTTCTCTAAAAGGGCTTCATTTATCAAACCTTGTGCAGCTAACTTGCCTTCAGAGTCATAGTCAAGACCTATCACATTACTTAAGGCATTAAGCATTTGATTACATGGAGCTATATCGAATCCTATTGTACTTTGGTTATTAACATGACTTACGTTAACAATGCCCCCTAGATTTAAATAAAAATCATAACCGCCAAACAATTGCTTATCTGCTAATGGAGCCAGAGGAGCACCCTGCCCTCCGCATGCTATATCTTGAGATCTAAAATCTACTATCGTTGGGGTTTTAGTTCCTGCTGATATTAATGCTCCATTACCTAATTGTAAAGTATACCCATCATCAGGTGCATGCAATACAGTATGGCCGTGTGAAGCAATATAATCTGTCTTACCATTGGCTTGAAAAAAATCAAAAATATGCTTGACTAGAAAACTGCTAAAGTTAGTATTAAGCACATTTAATTCTGCGGTAGACTTATTAGCTGCTTGCTTAAGAGCATCCTTTAGTTGATCAGGAAACTTAAAACTGGCTTTACCCAGCAACTTATAATCTAAAACTGCATCATGCATAGAAAAGCTACAAACAGCTGCATCTACTCCATCGCAAGAGCTGCCAGACATTATTCCTAAAACAGTGATTTGTTCTTTCATCAATTTGATCTGTTCGCAAGATAAATAACTATTCACAACTAGCTGATTCAAATTATTATAGATAACTAGCAGACGTTCGTCTAAAAACTATAGAAACTTTGCAACCATTGCAAGTTTCCAACGTTTTGTTTCAATATCTTTGAAACAATATGACTCAAACTGAAAACTTGTTGACAACTGCTAGGGATTTCTTTATGCAATATGGCATAAAGAGTGTGAGTATGGACGACCTTTCTAGCAAACTAGGAATTTCTAAAAAGACACTTTACCAAGTAGTCGAAAATAAGAAAGACCTAGTCATGAAGGTCATTGACAATCACATTGAAATTCAGAATGAGGAGATGGTAAACATCCTTGCAGCAGATCACGATGCTATAGATGAGATGCTTGATTTTGCAAGATATTTAATAGGATTATTAAAAAACCTAAGACCTGGAGTCACCTATGATCTCCAAAAATATTATCCTGAGGCTTGGAATAAAATACAAACGCTTCACCATGAAACTATCAATAAAATAATCTTAGCCAACATAAAAAAAGGAATCAAAGAAGGTGTGTATAGAAAAAACATAAATCCTGAGATCATCGCTAAGTTGTATTTAACTCAAGCCCTTCAACTAACTGATGAAAAACTGTTTCCACTAAATAAATATACTATGGAGTCACTGATTAGAGAATTTATAGGATATCATTTCTATGGGATAGCATCGGTCGATGGATTTAAAAAACTTAATAGCATTAAAAAAATATAAACTGCCGACTATGCAGAAATTTACACTGATTATAAGCATTGTTTTTAATACTCTATCCTTGCAATCACAGGTAGAACTCAATCTAGAGGATGCTATCAACTATGCTAAAGAATATAGCAACCAAAAAAAGAAAGCCCAACTAGATGTGATGGATGCAGAGCAACTAGTCAGAGAGTATAAATCAATAGGAATGCCTAAACTATCTCTGGACGCAGGATATAGTTATTTCCCATTGATACCCGCTAATCCTGTTGATGACTTTATATCACCAGCAATATATGGTGTACTATTTCAGGAAGAAGTTATAGAGCGAAGAGATTTAGGACCACCAGAAACATTTAAGTTAGCCTTTCAACGAAAGCAATCGCTTAATGCTGGGCTAAATTTTAGCGCACTATTATTTGACCAAGCTTATCTAAAAGGCCTCAAAGCCTCTAAGCTATCCATCGATATCTCTAAGGCGCAGATCTTATTAACTGATAAGGAGATAGCTAGCATGGTTACTAAGTCTTATCTTGCAGTAGTCATTGCAGAACGCAACATTGATTTTCTGGATAAAAATATTAGTGTAATCAACAAGTCCCTTGCAGACACAAAAGTTATTTATGAAAATGGATTTGCTGAACAATTAGATATTGATAGACTTCAACTGTCACTTGATAATTTATCTATAGAAAAAGAAAAGGTAGAGGAGCTAATTGATTTAAGCTACAATGTCCTTAAGTACAATATGAGTTTTCCACTAGACGAAGAACTAATTCTCACTGAGCAACTAGAGGATCTACTTAATCTTATCAATGTAGATGAATCTATGCTCAATGAAGAGGTAGATTTTGCTAACCGTCCAGAATATGGTGTGCTTACTCAAGCTATAGAACTTGATCAAATGGACGTAAATAGACTGTCTCAAAATCTACCATCGATAAGGGCCAATGCAGGTCTATCTGGTGCATTGCAAAGAGACCGAATACTTAACAACGACGAGACTGGAATTATTCCTAGTGCATTCGTCTCTGTCGGTCTTAATTACAACATTTTTGACGGGAGAGAGAGGAGATCACAAAAGCAAAGATCAATGATCAGGATGGAGAAGAAGAAACTAGATCTTGCAGAATTTGAAAGAGGAATGACCTTAGAAATTATCAATGCCAAATCCCAACTGCTTAATGCCAAAAGGACGCTAAGTAATCGCGAAAGGACACTGGCTCTGAGTGAAAAAATATTTGAGAAATCAAATGTAAAGTTTAGAGAAGGCGTAGGATCGAGTATTGAAATATCACAAGCAGAATCAGCTCTTTATGATTCACAATCTAACTTAATAAACGCTATGTATGAACTGGTATTAGCTAAGGCGAATCTTGACATAGCTTATGGTAACATTAAATGAAAATCCAAATGATGAAATATAGCTTATTACTAATTGTCTTAATAGTCGGGATAACATCATGTCAACAAGATACTTGGCCAGAAGATTTAAAAGGGAAGCAAGCACTTCTCAATAATAAAAAATCTAAGATAAGAAGTCTTGAGTCAGATGTAAAAAAACTGAAAGACGAAATAGAAGATCTAAAACCACAGAGGGAGAAGAAGCGACGACTTGTTAGCACTAAAATTATTGAGAGAAAGGATTTTCAAAAATTTCTCAATGCACAAGGAAGTATAGTCGCAGAGGATATTGTTAAAGTATCTAGTGATATGGGTGGCAGACTAGTCAATATCTATGCGAAAGAAGGAGACTATGTCAAGCGTGGAAAACTGTTAGCTAAAGTAGATTTAGAGTCGTTTGACAAGCAAGGTGCGGAACTAGAAAAAGCTCTTGAGTTAGCAAATACAGCTTATGAAAGACAGAAAAGACTATGGGACCAAAACATAGGATCAGAGATGCAATATCTGCAAGCAAAGAACAATAAGGAGCGATTAGAAAAGAGCCTAGAGTCTATCAGCTATCAATCTTCAAGAGCAAATGTCTATGCTCCAATGAGCGGGTATATAGATAGAGAATTTATGCAGAAAGGAGAGATCGCTGCTCCAGGCATGCCAATCCTACAGATTCTTAATTCCAGCAAGCTTAAGGCAGTAGCAGATCTGCCAGAACAATATCTAGGTAAAATTAAAAAAGGGGACAGGGTAGAAATGATGATACCTGCGCTTGATAAAAAAATATCAGGCCGTGTGAGTTTACTTGGAAGGAGTATAGATCCAGCTAACAGGACATTTAAGACTGAAGTTAGCATCTCCAATAAGTCAGGTACACTAAAACCAAACTTACTAGTGGAAATGTTACTTAATGATTATACCCAAAAAGATGCCATCGTCGTACCGCTATCTCTAGTACAGGACGAGATCGGTGGAAGAAAGTTTGTCTATGTAAGTGAAACAGGAATAGATGGCCCAATGGCCGTAAAAAAATATGTGACAACAGGAGAGAGTTATGAGGCGGAAGTAATCATATTAGAAGGACTGACTGGTAAAGAAACCTTGATAGTAGATGGTGCCAGGAATCTAGTCGAAAAAGAATTAATCACAATCGAGGATTCTAAAGAGGGTGTATAATGAGCGAACCAATTAAGATAATAGATCGACTAAGGGAGTTTAAACTCTCAACCTTTGCTGTAGACAATGGTACTAGTATTTTTTTATTGGCATTTATGATTATGCTGTTTGGGATTAGGTCATATATGGCTATCCCAAAGGCACAATATCCTGATGCTTATCTTCCAAATATATTTATCAATACGCCATACTTTGGCAACTCTGCGCCAGACATAGAGAGTCTAATCACTAAGCCAATAGAAGATGAGTTATCTACCATCAATGGTATTAAGGAGATTAAGTCTAACTCAATGCAAGACTTCTCTGTAATCATAGCAGAGTTCTCTTCAGACTTGAGTATAGAAGATGCACTTGTCAAGGTGAAGGATGCTGTTGATCGAGCAAAAAGTGAACTGCCTAACGATCTAGATCAAGAGCCGATAATCAAAGAAATAGCATTTGCTGATTTTCCAATTATGACGGTTAATTTATCTGGACCATTCACCATGGATCAGCTAAGAAGCTATGCAGAAGACCTACAGGACGAAATCGAAGATGTAAAGGAGATATCAAAAGTCGTCATGAAAGGCGCACTAGAGCGAGAGGTAAAGGTCGATGTAGACCTCATCAAGATGCAATCATTGAAAGTCTCATACCGCGAAATAGAAGGTGCTATAGCAAGTGAAAATGTATCTATGTCAGGTGGTGAAATAATTGCTAATGACTTTAGAAGGTCAGTAAGAGTGGTAGGCGAATTTACAGATGTAAAAGACTTAGAAAATCTTGTCATCAAATCAGAAAATGAAAGACCGATTTACTTAAGGGACATCGCTGAAGTTACTTATGGATTTGAAGAAAGAAACTCCTATGCTAGAGCTGATGGCTTCCCAGTAATATCATTGGAGGTATCTAAAAGACAAGGACAAAATTTATTGTCTGCAGCCGACAATGTAAACGCTACTTTAGATAGACTCATCCCAAAATTTCCAGAGAATCTTTCTGTGAAATTATTTAATGATCAATCCATCTATACAAGAAATGAGGTATCCAATCTTCAAAACAGTATCATATCAGGAGTGATCTTGGTGGTACTAATCTTATTATTTTTTCTAGGGTTAAGAAATGCAACTTTTGTAGGAATCGCAATACCGCTATCAATGCTTATGGGTATCATGTGGTTGCACTTATCTGATACTACCTTAAATATAGTCAGTCTATTTTCGCTGATACTAGCCCTAGGTATGTTAGTTGATAATGCGATTGTAACGGTAGAGAATATTTATCGATACATGCAAAATGGATATAACGGAACAGATGCTGCCAAGTATGGTGCAAGTGAAATTGCGATGCCAATTATTGCTTCTACTGCTACTACTCTTGCAGCATTCTTGCCTCTTGCATTTTGGCCTGGTATTATGGGTGAGTTTTTTAGGTATATGCCTATCACTTTGATTGTAGTGCTTGGATCATCTTTATTCGTAGCCTTAGTTATTAATCCTGTCTTTACTTCTCGATTTATGAAAATAGATGCCGTGGCAGATGAACGATCCGGCTATGTGCGAAAAAGAAAAAATATATTATTTGGTTCCCTATTTTTAGTCCTTACAGCTATTGCTGCGCATATTGTCGGCATTATGTGGTTAAGAAATTTATTAGCTATTGCTGCTATAGTGGGAATGGTTAATTTCTTCATCTTAAGGCCACTCTCCTTCTTGTTTCAGAACAAAGGATTACCTAAGCTGGAAAATGCGTATAACAGATTTATAAGATTTGCACTCAATAAATTTATGCCTATCCTCTTTTTTATTGGGCCATTCTTTTTATTGGTTGGATCTGTTGTGTTGCTTGTCATTAAAAGTCCACCCGTTGAGTTTTTCCCTTCTCCAGATCCAGTATATGTAAATGCATTTATAGAATTACCAATCGGATCTGATATAGAAGCAACAAATGATTTACTTTTAAAATTTGAAGAAAAAGTAAAAACAGGTTTATCAAAATATGAGCGCATTATAGAATCTGTCTTGACACAGATAGGAAAAGATACATCAGATCCTAATAGTCCACCAGAGCCTGGATTCACCCCCAATAAAGCGAGACTTACTGTAGCTTTTATACCTGCAAAAGATAGAGGAGAACTATCGTCATTAGATGCAGTAGAGGATTTAAGAGAAGCGCTAGCTGGTGTTCCAGGTGTCAAGGTAGTTGTAGCAAGAGACAATGCTGGGCCTCCTACTGGGCCTCCTATCAATATTGAAATTCAAGGTGAAAATATGGATACGCTTGCTTCTCACTCTCAGAAGATTATCACATTCATTAACTCAGAAAACATAGATGGTGTAGAAGAACTCAAAGCAAATATAAATGTAGGTAAGCCAGAATTAATCGTCAACGTAAATCGAGAAGTGGCAAGAAGGTATGGACTTTCTACAGTACAAATAGCAAGTACTTTGAGGACTTCTATTTACGGTAAAGAAGTCTCTAAATTTAAAGATGGTGAGGACGACTATCCGATTATGCTTAGATCTGATTCTGAATCAAGGAATAGTATAGATGCCTTGATGAATCAAAAAATTACATTTAGAGATCAAGCTCGCCAAGGCATGGTCGTCCAGATACCGATAAATACTGTTGCAGATTTTGATTTTAAATCTAGCTACAGCTCTATAGGAAGGCTAGACCAAGATCGTGTAATCACGGTATACTCTAATACTCTACCAGAATACAACTCTAATGAAGTAGTAGCTCAAGTAAAAGCACTCATGAGCGATTATGATTTGCCAGATGGATATACCTTAGCATTCACAGGAGAGTCAGAACAGCAAGCTGAAGAAATGGCCTTTCTTAGCTCTGCGTTTCTAGTTGCGTTGTTTTCTATCTTCATTATTGTAGTAGCGCAGTTTAATTCTATCATCTCACCGTTTATCATTTTGCTATCTGTATTGTTTAGTACGATCGGTGTTTTCTTAGGATTTGCCTTAACTGGAGAGACTATATCGATCATATTTACAGGGATAGGTATTATTGCACTGGCAGGTATCGTTGTCAATAATGCCATTGTATTGATCGATTACATAAATCTACTTGTGCAAAATCGTCGAGAATCCCTTGGTATTGATAAGATGACAAATATGGATAACGGTGATGTCAAAGAAGCAATTATACAAGGTGGGGCAACACGATTGAGGCCTGTACTCTTAACTGCAATTACTACTATTCTTGGTCTAGTGCCGCTGGCATTAGGGATTAATTTCAACTTCTTTACATTGATTAGTGATCTCGATCCTCAGTATTTTGCTGGTGGTGATAACACTGCACTATGGGGCCCGATGGCATGGACTATAATTTATGGTTTAGTATTCGCAACATTTCTTACCTTGATTATTATTCCAGTGATGTACTGGTTAGCATTTAGAGCTAAAAAGTATTTTTCACATTTACTATTTCCAAGGGAGCAAAAAACAGAAATTGCTTGAAAAATAATAAAACCATACAAGACCTAAGACAGGACTATAGTCAAAGTAAGCTAGATCTTGCTGATTTACACAAAAATCCAATGAAGCAATTTGAGCTTTGGTGGAATGCTGCCATTGCATCAGAGATCCTTGAGCCTAATGCTATGACACTAGCGACAGTTGATAAAAAAGGAATACCGTCTGCGAGAATTGTATTGCTCAAAGAACTACGTAAAAAGGGTTTAGTATTTTATACGAATTACAAAAGCAAAAAGGCACAAGATATCAACCAAAATAAAAATGTTGCTTTGGTTTTTCTTTGGAAAAAGTTACAACGTCAAGTAAGAATACAAGGTGTCATAAAAAAAATAAGCGAGGAAGACTCTCTCAAATATGCTCAGACTAGACCAATCAAATCACAGATGGGAGCCTGGGTATCTCAGCAAAGTAAAGTCGTCAAAGACAGAAAGAAGCTAGAAAAGAAAATGGCTCATCTAACTAAAAAGTATGGAGATCAAGATTCTATGCCCAAGCCTCCGTTTTGGGGAGGGTATATTGTAAAACCTGTTGTGATAGAGTTTTGGCAGGGACGCCGGAGTCGTTTGCATGATCGGTTTCAGTATTCTAAGTCGAAAGATGGCTGGGATATTGATCGGTTGTCGCCGTAGTTTTCTCCTGCTGATTACGCAGCTTTTTCATTTTACAACTTAGATAATGGATAAATATGAATCCCTAAACCCAATTACCATCCTACTCTATCTATTAGTTTCCAAGGGCTCATTTTCTGAAGGTTGATATTAAATCCTATTTTCCTGAAAAAGGAAGCGTCTAAGGAATTATATGCCCCATCGATTTCAGAAGAATTAAAAATCGGGATATAGATTTCAAAAATATCATCTGCGAAGGTCAATTGTATACCCCCGCTATAAAGTGCCTTAGACTCAAATTCTGCCAGAGTTGTTTTCTTAGAATTATAAATTCCTGCATCAAAATAAAAACTGATTGGCAAAAATTTGGGCAGCTTGATTGGAGCATCTAGCGTGAGATTGATAGATGCTATATAATCATTTGACTGTCCTAAATTTGAAAATGAGCTTCCTGTAGTATATTTAAATCCTCCTTCCCTAATTAAAACTTGCTGAGTCCAAAAAGAAGATTGATCTGATCTACCAAGAAATAACTCTTCATAATTATCCGTAAAGCCTTGATAAGATAGGGACCTTGTACCGCGGACTAAACTGTTATTTGTGCTTCCTATGCCTCTTTGTGTATTAATTAAAAACTTACTGTAGAAAACTCTTAAACCAATACTCTTATCCTGAGCATACATAAACTTGCTATCCCACTCGAAAGAAAGATTTAAGTAATTATGTTTCTTAGCATTATCTAATGTTTCTATTTGATAATTTTCATATTCTAACATTAACTCTACACTATGAGGAAAGAGTGCCGTTACTTTATCCATCCTGTATCTTAACTGTTGGTTATATGCAAATTTATTCCACGCGTTATTTACATATTCTTTTTCCACAAATACGGGACGCTCAGACTTATAATTATTAAGATGATAAGAAAATGTATGGGTGGTGGGGTGCTTAAAGTTTGGCTTAACTCTGTATGATATATATGGCTGTATTTTAGCGTAACGCAGATCATAATCATCATCTTTATTATCATTATAGTGGAAGGTGCGTCCATTAAAACCTATCGTTAGTTGTTTGGGTTTTGTGTCGTCCCAATAAAAATTATATCTCAAATTAAAATCTCCAACAACACTGCCGGATCCTAACCCATAAAAAATAGATGTATTATCCTGCACCTTAAAATTGGGAGCGATCGCACTATGATCTGATAAACCAATCATCAATCCATCGTAGGCATTAAACCCTATTATAGGCATGACGAATCGGCCTCTCTTTGTATCATCATCAAGCCCTACTCCCGCTTTATATTTAAGCTCTTTCCAACCTCTCAATAAGCCACTCTCTTTTATATTATTATATCGATTGATGTCAAGTGATCTGCCTGCAGGATCAATGCTAAGACTCTTCTTCTCTGTATTTGCCAGAGTAACTATTTCAATATTTTTATGGCCTTCCTGCCAGGTCAACTTTGAATCCTTATGACTACTTAACTCTCCTAGTGTATAGGGTGCATTGATATCTCCTTTATTTTCGATTTCTAAAGTTGTAACTCCGTCTCTATGCTTCTGAGATTTTAGCTTGTAGTCAATTTTACCATTAGAATTGATTAATCCATCAAAAAACCAATTAAGATCTTTATCTGTCATTGACTCAAACTCCTCTCTAAGGTTTTGCGGTGAAGGATGCTTAAATTTCCACTTATCATAAAAACTACTTATGATTTGATCCATCTTATCTGTACCGAGATAATCTTCTAGATATTGAAACGCTAAGGTAGGTTTCATATAAGCATTTAAGACATAGTTATTAATTGATAATTCTGTAGAAGGAGTATTGACTGCTTGATCCAAACATCTGTGACTTTGAGAGAGCACAGCATAATTCATAAGTGGAAGATCTACATTCTTACCTATGCATGATGGTAGATAATGATTAAATCTATCTTCGGTTTGCAGGGCATAGTTAATATACCTATGATCATAATAAGTAGTCATCCCTTCATCCATCCAAGGATGTGTTCGTTCATCAAAACCCAAGACCCCTTGAAACCAATTATGTCCAACTTCGTGTGCTATGACATGATGTAATTCTTCTTCATTGGAGACCTTATCTATGACAGTGATAGTAGGATACTCCATACCTCCACCAGCTTGGAGTGGAGCTTGTACAACTGAGTATTGCTGATATTGATAGTGACCTATTTTATCAGAAAAGAATTTAATTGCATCTGCCGTATAGTCATTTGCTTTTTGCCAAAGTTCCTGTTGAATGTCTGTTGTAAAAGTTATTACTTCTACCTTATTATTAGCAATAGTTAAATTACTCTTCTTAACCTTGAAATTTGGATTTGCAAACCAGGCGAAGTCATGAACATTTTCTTGTTTGTACTGTATCGTTTTTCTATTTGTACTTGATCTAGTATTATTCTCACCTTGTGATAGTTTATCATGCCAAGATTTTTCTCCTGCTGTGATGAGTTCTCCTGTTGCTGCTATGACGAAATTATCGGGGACATCAAGCGTAACATCAAAGGTTCCAAACTCAGCATAAAACTCACCCATTGCCAAGTAAGGCATCGGATGCCAGCCATTATTATCATATACTGCAGGCTTAGGATACCACTGTGTAATCTGATAGCTATTCCCCTCTCTTCCCATTCTACTATAGGACTTTGGAATTTTAACTACGAATGGGGTACTTATTTCTACAGAAGCTCCAGGTAGAATCTCCTCATCTAGGATTATTAAAGCGATATCTGGATTCTCTCCATCTAATTTCCAAATGGTCTTTTGACCGTTAATTTTAAAATCTAAGCTATCTATCCCTCCAATATCGCCTTTAGGCGCAAAGTGAAAATTAGTCATCCCCAATTCTAAAGCTTGCTTTGCAAAAGCAGTGTTCTTAGAAGAATAAGCATTGGGCCATAAATGCATATAAAGCTTATCCAATGCTACAGGTGAGTTATTAGCGTACTGAATCTTAATGCTTCCGATTAACTTATGAGAAATCTCATCTAACCTAACATCTATTTTGTAATCAACCTTCTGTTGAAAATATGTATCCTGCCCTTCTAGGTTACATATAAAAAAAAATAAAATTATCCCCAAATAATAAATTTTCATATGCGTAATTAACGGCTAATACCAATAAATATATCTATAAAAATAATGCATATAATCTCATAGTAATGTATAATTAAATCTGCTAAGACTAATTATCTATGATATCACCTCCTATCCGAGCATAAAATGCCATTTTATGTCACAAAAAGTTAAGATCGATCAGATACGTCCAGTAAATGGTCTAATTTGAGGTGCTAAATTGCTCATTTTATATATTCAAATAATTATAATAATGATTATTTAATTATATAATCCTCGATGATTATCGATAGTTATAGCCATAAAAATTATATATATGTTAAAATATAGTACTATAATTTGTAGTCTATTCATCTCCATAATCATGGCTTGTACGCCATCAAAAATCCTGGAAAAGGAAAAAATAGTCCTTATAAACGCGCCCGAGAAGCAAATCTCATTTCCGGAAGATTGGATGGGATATTGGAAGGGTGATTTAGAAATTTATAAAAAGAATAAATTAGTGAGGACTCTTCCTATGGCTCTAGACCACGCATATACAGATACAATCGGATATTATAAGTGGGCAATTATTTATGGCGCAGATACTATAGCTGGCAGGAGAGATTATTATCTCAATACTGTCGACGCCGCTGTCGGACATTATCAGACAGAAGAGCGAAATAGCATTTTTTTAGATTCTTATCTATTTGGTAACCAATTGGTTGCTTATTATGATGTAGGGACTGTAGCAATACAATCTACTTATACTCGATCTGGTGATGAGATACACTTCGAGATTTTGGCAATGGGGACAGAACCAATAGCTCTTACTGGCAATCAGATTATAGCTGGTGATACTATTCCTGAAGTAAGAAGTTATCCAGTAACTACGAAGCAAAAAGCAGTGCTACGAAAAGTGAGATAAAATTCATTTTGTCCTTAGTAAATTATTCAAACCAAGAAAAGAAATTCACCTTTGAACTATGAGTCAGAAAAAGAGGGCGATATTTTTCATTTTCCTCACAGTGATGATCGATGTGATAGGTTTTGGAATTATCATCCCTGTCCTACCGACGCTGATAGAAGAGCTAACAGGATTAGAGATTAGCGAAGCGTCTGCTTATGGAGGCTTACTGATGGTTTCTTTTGCGGTAATGCAATTTATCTTCTCTCCTGTCCTCGGTGAATTAAGTGATAAATATGGTCGTCGTCCAGTTTTACTGCTATCACTTTTTGGGCTTAGTCTTGATTATCTACTCCATGCATTCTCTACTACTATCTGGTGGTTATTCTTGGGTAGGATACTTGCTGGTATTGGAGGCGCAAGTTTTACTACTGCAAATGCATACATGGCTGATATATCTACTAAGGAAGAAAAAGCGAAAAACTTTGGCTTAATCGGAGCTGCCTTTGGGTTTGGGTTTATCATAGGTCCAGCTATCGGTGGGATTTTTGGAGCTATAGATGTAAGGTTACCTTTTTACATTGCAGCAGCTTTGTCATTTGCCAATTTTCTATTCGGTTACTTTTTTGTGCCAGAATCCTTGCCAGTTGAGAATCGAAGAGAACCTGATTATAAAAAAATGCTACCTGGTGTGGCACTCAAAGATCTTGGGAATTTCAAAGGGATCGGATATTTACTAATTGCACTTTTCATCGTAAATATAGCTGGTCAGGCACTACCTGCTATCTGGTCTTGGTTTACTATCGAGGTATACTCGTGGAATGAAGCTCAAGTCGGATATAGCTTAAGTTTTGTCGGATTGCTTGTTGCGCTCGTGCAAGGAGGACTCGTCGGTATAGCTGTCAAGAAGTTTGGACAAGAGAAGGTTATCATTTTTGGATTTATCTTATGGAGCATCGGGATGATCCTATTTACATTTGCAAGTCAGTCGTGGATGCTCTATGCATTTTTGATTCCCTATGCGTTAGGAGGCGTTGCTGGCCCTACCCTACAAGGACTGCTCTCTAATACAGTCTCCGAGACAGAGCAAGGAAAATTACAAGGTGCTATCACGAGTATGATAAGCCTTACTACTATCATTGGACCAGGAATAGCTACTTCCCTATTTTACTTATTTACTACAGGAGCAGTTGGCATCTATTTCCCTGGAGCTGCATTCCTAGCTTCTGGCATCTTGTTGATTATAGCAACATTCTTAGTAAAAACTGGACTTAAAAGACTGAAAACCAGCCAACTAGATCAAATCTAGTAAACTCTCCAATACACTTATTTACAAAACCGATACGGATAGTAAGTAGATCACTACGATTACTATAAACGCTTTAATTCTGCCTCACTCGGGGCTCATCTTTGAATTGTAAATAATAATTAAATAACAAAAATCTAAATACAATGAAAAAGTCAAAATTATTTTTTAAAAACCTATCCCTCAGTTTAGTAGCATTTGCACTATTATTTTCTAACGCGATATTCGCCAATGACTTTATAGAAGGCCAACAGTTAAGTATTGTCGCTCCATCTGGCTTGTCACTACGAGATGCACCGAGCCAACTAGGTAAAATTTTAGATGTAATTGATTTCGGAGAAGAGGTTACTGTAATTAACTCAAGTGAAGTAGTATGTATCTCTGAAAAAATAGATTGGGTAGAAGGAGAGTGGATACTTGTAGAGTATCAAGGTCAAAGAGGTTTTATGTTTGATGGATTCTTGACTAACCTTCCTTTGCCAGAGTACGAATTTGAAATAGCACATAACGATATGGATATCATCCACTCTCTAGACTCATGGGTTAATTACCACTATGACATAGCGCTTACTCCAGACACTCTAGTAGAGAATGATGACATATATAAAACAGTCCAGTACTTTGATAACAATCAGAAACTTATCAAAACTGATGAACTAGGATACTTCAGAATGGATGTATACTTAACTGATATCAGAATCATGGATGCTTACCACTTACTAGTAAATATGCTTCCATCGAAAGCTGAGATGGCTACCTTCTACAACAAATCAGTATTCATACAAGATGCGGATGGCAACTTAGAGACGATTAAGATCAATCTCGATAATCAAGTTGTAATACAGAAAACGAGGAGCGGACAGATCAGAATTAAGACATATACACAAAGAGTAGGGTGCGACTTATCGTGTTGCTAAAAAATTTAAAATCCTCATAATTATAGTTTTTCAATTATTGGTTCAACGTGATAAAGCGGCTCATAACGATGAGTCGCTTTATTCTTTTTGTCAAAATATAATTACTTAAATCCAAATCATGAGATCTCTCGATTGCGTTTGGGATAAGTTGTAGTTAATATTTTAAAGAAAAGATGAGTCGGTCTCTAATTTCTTTGGCTAGAACTATCTTATGCCCTTTCTCATACTCTCTAATTCCCTCAAAAGGGAAAATCGCCTATGTGCTTTCTCAGGTCTTAGTATTACCTCAGGCCTTTTTGTAATAGCCAAAAAAAGTAGTCTTCCAAAAGAGTCTCCTATAAACTTGAGATAACTAATTATGGTCAAAGTTAATTATTTTCCATTCTACCTAGAACTTCTAGTAGGTCTTCTTTCCTACGTCTACTTACGGGAAGTATACTACCATCTAAGAGGATTACATCAAATCCTCCATCTTCTGATGATATTTTTTTTATGCAATTAATATTAGCTGTATATGATCTGTGAATTCGCATAAACACTTTTGGATCTATCATTTTTTCTAGACTGTTTAGTGTTTTTGTAACCATGATCCGCTTGCCGTCTTGAGTGTAAACATTACAGTAATTAGAATCTGCTTGCAGATATGTGATCTCGCTTTGGGTTATTATCTCAATGGCGTTTTTGGTGTGTAGCAAGATTCTTTTCGAAGAGAGGGGTTTTTCCATCTCTAAGAGTAGCTCTGTTAATTGATCTCTTTTGAAATTCTTGTCTTTACCTCGGACTCTATCTACGCAGTTAACTAAATCATCTTTATCCACAGGCTTTAGCAGATAATCGATCGCTTTAACCTTGAATGCTCTAATCGCATACTGATCATAAGCGGTAACAAAGACCACATCAAAATCAATATTATCTCCTATGCAGTCCAACATCTCAAATCCATTCATCCATGGCATCTCAATATCTAAGAAGATTAGGTCTGGTTTGTGTTCATTAATCGCTTGCAATCCTTCTTTTGCAGAATTACACACTGCGACGACCTCTACTTTCTCACAATACAAATCTAGTTTTATTTTCAGGGCCTCTAACGCTGCTGGTTCGTCATCAATTATCAAAGCTTTGATTATACTCATAGTCGTGGTTTGCTCTTGTACTGCTTTTGCCTCTACATTCATTAAGTTACGATTTTATCTGTTTTTCGATTTGTTGATCTTTACGTTCATTAAATAATTTTGTGATTAGGTTTTCATTTTTTAGTTTTTATTATGAATCTACTTTCACTTTAAATTTACCTTCCGTAATTTGTCTGGTACTATTATCTTCTTCGTTTACTCCCGTAAATGAAAATGTACTCATCAAATAACCACCCTCTTCTGTTATGGTAATTGTCCCTTCTCCTTTGGTTTTGGCAGCTAACCAATCACCCTTGCTATTAGTATATACCATATTATCTGAATTGCTTATGCCTTCTCCAAAAGTGTAGGTTCCTGGGCCTTTAGTATAATTGATATAAATTCTAATTTTTTGCACTTTATCATTGCCTACTGCTGCGAGCGTGATGATATTTTGCATTGAAAAGTAAGTAGGAGAATCTATATGAAAAGTCCTCCCATCTATCTTTGCACTTAGAAAAGTATTATTGGAGACCTGTTCTATTTTACTGCCGTCGTCCGGATCATTCTTTTTAGCGTCTGCACAGCTAAGTATTAGTACTATTAAAAATAATGTTGAGATAAGCTTTTTCATTTTCCTATTAATTTTTTCACATTTAATTTTTGGATGTAATCCCACAACTCTTCAGCATTAATATTTACTCCGGAAGCGTTTACAATTATCCTGCCTTCAACTTTGTATAACAACTGTGTGGCCTTAACCTCCTCACTATATTGTGCTACATAAGGTTTTATATCTTTTTCATCTTTATCCCGATTTTCCATTGCATAAGCAAAATCTACCATCTCCATATCATCAGGACTCTTGGCACAATCAACTACGTATAGGTCTATTTCTTTTTTTTGAGATTCGTTGGCATAGATCAAATGCATATTGTTTTTGTTCTTTCTCCCTCTTGGCGGATTACCATGTTCTTGAGTGGTTACAGATAAATCACCTAGTTTGTTTGGAACCCATTTTTCAAACTGCTCTCTAGTTATCGGAGTTAGGTTATATAACCTTTTAGCAGTTTCTATTTTTTCGTCTTCCTGTATTTGTTTTAAAACCCATTTCACTTTTTTAGATGATGGTGAAATTATTGTAAACTCTATTTTTTTGGGTGTGGTAGTACGAGAATCACCTTCCCCTACTTCTTGAACCTCCGCAAGATTTTCTTCTATTAAATTCCACCCTTTTTTTAGTTCAATGTTTACACTAATAGTATTCTCAATTTTATCAGCACCCCAAGTAGATGTTTTAATACATTCATCTTTATAAGCAATATCTCTATCAATATAAAACCAAAAATACTTAGCCTCTCCAGGAAAAATAGCTCTTCTGTTTTGTTTCCTCGATACAATTTCTCTATCGCTCACAGGGTACAATGCCGCTATCTTCATGCCGTACTTTTTTACATATATAGGGTCGTATTTCTCTGAGTACACATCATCATATGGAGTTTCGGCAAACCTCTCTTCTCCAGCACAACTACTCATCAGAAACAAATGCTGAAATTTATAATGTTGCAAATTGATGCTATCATAAAGTGCCTTAATATCATATTCTGGTAAGTTGAATTGAACCGTACCGTCTTTGTTAATTTTACCTAAACTAATTTCCTTTCCGTCTGCTTGCCTTTGAATCAATGCTAAGGCTTCATGGGTATAATCTAACTCACCATCGAGATGGTTTTCAACTTTAGGTAACTCAGTCTGCATTTGTTGTGCTACGCAAGATTGTAATAGTGTAAATACTAATAGGAAATTGATGTACTGTTTGGTTTTCATTTTTATAGTTTTTGGTAGTTATCTCTATTATCAAGAAGGTGAGACCACTTATTACTTGTTTTACAATTTGCTTGTAGCAAGCTTCCCATCTGCAACTTCTTTTTCAAGAATTGATGTCTCTAGTGCTATCAACCTTGCCTCTAGCTTACTAGTTGCTGTTAGCTCAGCCCTTAGTCTCTTGTTCTCTGCAATAAGATCAGTTACTTTCTGATTAAGGACAGCTATATGGTCTGTTTGTATTTTATCCAGATCTTCATTCTGCTGAATCTTCTTTGCTGCTCCTTTGATCGCGCTCATGCTTACTCCCATCATGTCAAGCGGATTGACTAGTGTATCTACGCCAATAGTTCCATGATCATCTTGACCAAAAAGTCTGTGAAAGTCTTGGGCCATGATTCCATAGTGCCTGTAGATTGCAGGGTCTTGTCCTTTATAATTCCAACTTGAGAAACTTACACTTGACAATTTATCCAAGGTCTCAATATCATCTAAGTATTGGAAATTTTCTTTCCTATCGACATCACTTATGCCTGACCACGCATTTGCTCCTGCTCGTGCCAGCATACCAGTCCTATTACTATCTCCAGAGGTTAGAAAATAATATCCATTTTGAAATCTTGCAACGAATTGATTATCTGCTCCTGAAAATGTCTTGTTCGTTATGCCGTTTGCATCCCCAATAATCAAAGCTCCAGAATGTCCATTAGTTGATACATTTTGCCCTAGAGCCATTGACCAATCTCCTGTTGCCTCTACAAAAGAACCTAATGCTACAGACCCTGTACCTGTAGAATTATTTGCTACTCCTATTGCAACAGAGTAAGGTTTCGCCCCCGTTTCACTACTACTACCTATAGCAACACTACCTTGCCCCATAGCATTTGTTAGTTCTCCTAGAGATATCGAATTAAATCCGCTGCTCTTTGCACCCGAACCCAGAGCAATAGAATTATCTCCCGTAGCCTCCGAGAAACTTCCCATAGCTACAGCATTGTTACCTATTGCCTTATTTTCTGTGCCAAGCGCAACCGCACCGTTTCCTGCAGCTGATGTTCTAATACCACCTGCCATCGCCCCTTCTCCTAATGCTTGTGCTCTATTCCCAAATGCTAATGAAAAAGAAGCATTTGCTTGAGTGAATAATCCCATGGCGACTGCAGCATTTCCTTCTGTTTGGGATGAGCCTCCAATGGCAAAAGAATTTGCTCCGCCGGCAATTGTATTATTTCCCATTGCTACAGCATGTTCTCCTCTTGATGTTGTATTACCCCCAATTGCTATTCCGTTTCCAAGCATGGCTGTAGATAAATTACCTATTGCAATAGAATTATCTCCTATTGCTTTGTTTTCTTGTCCTACCGCTAGCGAAAAATCCCCAGTAGCCTGACTAAAAGCACCTATACTAAATGAGCCTACACCAGCCGATACATTTTCAATTCCGATTGAAAACGAGCCAAAGTTTGATGATCTATTTTCTGCTCCAAATGCAAAACCACCTTCTTCACTTGTAATCGTATTTCCAATTCCAAATGCTCCACCTTCTTCGCCAGCAAATTGATTACCATAGCCTACTGCAAAACTAAACTCTCCTATAATTTCATTTACGGCACCAACAGCAAAACCATAGTCTTCATGTACGGTTGAGTTGTGACCTATAATAAATGAGTTGGATCCATTGCTGTACGCATTATTACCAATGGCTATAGCATTCTCCGCAGTTGCTACTGAACTAGTACCCATAGCAATTGACGATTGCGCAGTAGCATTATTGCTATTGCCTAAGGAGATTGAAAATTCTCCAGATGCTACCGCTCCATTACCTCCAGCAAAAGAGAACCTTCCTGAAGCATCAGGATTATTTCCGAATGCAAATGCATTGGTTCCGGTTGGAGGCATTGATCCACCTATCGATAACGAACCCGTCTGCATATCCCCATGAATCAACTTTGAAGATTCCGATCCAATAATTAAATTAAAATCAGAACTAATTCCATCTCCAATACCACCACCGATAATTATGTTATTGTTACCTGATAAAAAATTACCAGCCGATGATCCAACCACAACATTATTAAATCCATCAGAATCTTCTCCCATTGCTCCCTGACCGATAGCAACATTACTGTACCCACTCTCTACATCTCTACCAGCAAATGCACCGAAAAAGCTATTGCTATACCCATCTACATTATTATGCCCTGCAAATGATCCAAAAAAATTATTGTAACCACCTTGAGTATTATTACTTCCAGCTAAATCCCCAAAAAATGAATTAAAGCCACCTGAAGATGATTTTCCAGCTCCATTCCCAACATATGTATTTCTTGTACTAGGCGTCGATCCGTTAAATATCGAGTTGTCGATCTTAGAATAAAACTCTAACATTGGATCTCCAAATGCATTTCTTTTAAACACGGCAAGAGAATCTCCGTCAATATCGATCTTAACTTCATCTCGATCTCCTTCTTCTAGATATACCTGTGTATCTGCATCATCATCGATAAGGAGTGCAGTGCTTCCTGAGGTCGGACCAGAAGGTAGGGTTATACTATTGCCACCTGTACCAGTTATGGTCAATCTGTTATTATCAATTTCTAATTGCTGTATCTCATTCTGGGGATCTGCGTCAGCATCTTCTACTAGCGTTGATAGGTCCACGACTCCACCATCATCGAGCGTTAATTCATTTGTTGTTGCATCGAACCTCAGTTGTTGATTATCGTCTCCCATACCTGAAGCTCTTAAAGAAGATAGATCAACTGAAAATGAATTTCCATTTTCAATCTCTAGAATAAGATTTGTCCCATCAAAACTTGCATTCGTAACCTCAACTTTAGGGATAATAGGATCAAGATCAACATCACCTCCGTCTCTGATCTCTAGGTTTGTACCATTGAGTGATAAGGTTTGATCATCCGTACCGCCTGGGGGAATCGCGGGGGCCAAGTCTACTGTTACTGGATCGCCACCTTCTATTTGGATCGTCAATTCTGTACCTGATAAACTTGCGGATTCTAAATCTTGATCATCCGTACCGCCTGGGGGAATCGCGGGAGCCAAGTCAACTGTCACTGGATCGCCACCTTCTATTTGGATCGTCAATTCCGTACCTGATAAACTTGCGGCTTCTAGATTTTGATCATCAGTGCCGCCTGGGGGAATCGCGGGGGCCAAGTCTACTGTCACTGGATCGCCGCCTTCTATTTGGATCGTTAATTCTGTACCTGATAAACTTGCGGATTCTAAATTTTGATCATCAGTGCCGCCTGAGGGAATGAGCGGACCTAAATCTACTTCTCCTCCATCCTCTAATAGAATCCTTGTTCCATCTAGACTTAATGCTTGATCATCGGTACCGCCTGGGGGAATCACTGGAGCCAAGTCTACTGTAACTGGATCGCCGCCTTCTATTTGGATTGTCAATTCTGTACCCGATAAACTTGCGGATTCTAGATTTTGATCATCTGTGCCGCCTGCCGGAATGAGCGGACCTAAGTCTACTTCTCCTCCATCCTCTAATATAACTTTTGTACCATCTAGACTTAATGCTTGATTATCCATACCGCCTGGGGGAATCGCTGGAGCCAAGTCAACTGTCACTGGATCGCCGCCTTCTATTTGTATCGTCAACTCTGTACCTGATAAACTTGCAGCTTCTAGATTTTGATCATCGGTGCCGCCTGGGGGAATCGCTGGAGCCAAGTCAACTGTCACTGGATCACCGCCTTCTATTTGGATCGTTAATTCTGTACCCGATAAACTCGCTGCTTCTAAATTTTGATCATCCGTGCCGCCTAGAGGAAGCAAAATTGTATTACCCCCATTTCCCGAGATACTTAGTTCATTACCATCTAATTCTAGCTGTTGTATTTCATCTGTTCTGTTCTCAGTGACTACCGTATTGAGAGTTACAGTATTACCTCCAGTTATAGAGAGCTCATTACCTCGCAGCTCCAAGACCTGGGGAGTATTATTGGCTGGCAACTCTACTGTATTGCCTCCATCTCCACTTATGCTTAGTACGTTTTCATTTATAGATAAAGTCTGAATTTCATTGGTGCTACTTGGATCTCCTAGATTCTCTATCACGGGAGCAAGATTGATCGTATTACCACCTGAGATACTTAAGTTTGGACCAGCTAGACTAAGAATCTGTTCATCTTTGCTATCAATATCGATTGAGACAGAGTTGCCATTACTAATCGATAGCACATTGTCTTCAAAACTTAAATTCTGCAACTCATTACTTGCATCTGCATCTGCATCATCACTGTTTTTAACTCGCTCAGCATACATCGCATGGGGGACGGATAATATGGGTGATTCTCCATACATCACCCATCCTGGACTTTCATCATCTTGGATGTCTAGCTCTACACGAAGTGAATAATCATTTTCACTCCAATTAAGATCCGCTAGGCTATCCATGAGACCTTCTTCTACATTGCCTGCTCCTACATTAAGTCCTATGATCCCGAACTCGCTAGAGGTCTGCTCTTGATGGACTTCGCTGTAGATGATCTCTTCCCCATCAACGATCGATAAGCGGACATCCATCTCCATTTCTTTGATGGGGAGGCCTTCGGCGTCTCTGATGACGGCTTGGTATTTGAAACTGGAGTTTGATTGAGAGTAACCCGGTGTAATAAAACTGCCAGTTAAAAGAACTACTATGGCTAAAACTTGGAAAGAGAAGTTCTTCATTTTTTATTCTTTTGTTGTTTGCGAATTTCTTCTAATGATTCTTCTAGGCTGATGCTGTTTTTTGATTTAAAGTTTTTAGCATCTTGTCGATACATTTCTAGATATGATTTGGACTTTGGTTGTCCGTATAGTTCTGGCATCAAGTAGGTGCCTCTGTCTTCTTTCTTATCTACTACATCTACTACCCTATTTTTTTGTGCCCATGGATCATTACGGACACCTGTAACTTGCCAGCTTACTTCTACATTAGGTTTGTCGGTTGCTATTTCGAATTTGTTACCTTCTATTTTCTTTATGACAATGGCTTGTGCGAACTGGCCGATGACCGTAAGCTGGTATCTGAATTCCATGTTAAGTGCTTCGAAATAATCAGGGAGTTCTACGATGGAGTTTCCAGTAGCATCAGTCGTAGTATTGCCATTGTAGATATTCATCATATCAGGACTCTCTACAAAACTGTGGACCAGGTATTTATTCTCAGGATCTTGGGGATGATCTATTTTGAAGGTGCCGCCTGCTTTTTCTAGGTTGCCAGCTACTCTGACCTTACCTGTAAAGTAGCCAGCATAATCATTTGAACCAGCTCCACTTGATCCAAATACACCTACATTAAAATATCCACTTGCACCGTCTGCTTCACCCCAGACACCATAATTAGAATTTAAAGGTGCTTCTGCAAAACCTGCAACCCCTACTGATAATTCACCATCTGGTGATTGTCCATCTGTCCTATTAATGGAAAGGACTCCAAAATCATACACTGCTGAACTTGATCCAGAAGAGCTATGATAACTTGCTGCTTGGAATGTATTACCACCAAGAATACTACTGCTCACTGTGAGTGGACGCGATCTCTCATCAATATCTCCTCTTATTATAGATTGGCTTGCTATAGACTGCCCTTGCGCAATAATTCCATAAGATGCAGTACCTGCATCAAAGGCCTTGAAACTTCCAGCTGTTGCAATATCTGCATCAAGATTGCTCCCTACATTAGAATTTATACCACTAACATTTGCACCCGACCCATTTAAGAATAATGATACTCCTCTTGCGGCATAATTATTTTTGCTATCACCTGAAATACTAACCCCATTAACGCCATCCCCTCTAAGAGTCATATCAACTCCATTTGCAGAACCTCCTATTGTTTCTACGAGCATTTTGGCTCCAATAGCTCTGGAAGCAGGAATCATTTCAAATCCTCTAATTTCTGTATTAAATCCTAACAATTCGTCAAAGGACGCTTCATCAGTAGCGCCGTTTATAAAACTTTGATAACCTACTAATCTTCCTAAACCACTAATAGAATTTTCGGAACCAATAACAAATGATCGCTCAGGACTGTCGTCAGTACCTGCGCCTTTATAAGTTCCAGCTCGCCCAATTACGTCTCTAGCACTCACTGTATATTCTGAACCCGAAGCAAAATCATTACCTTCAATATCTACCACTATTCCTTTCATAATATTACTAGCCCCATCTGTACTCACTTCTAGCCCAATACTTTCAACCCTACCGTTAGCATAAAACTTACCACCTATAGCATGTTGTGATTCTATTGCAGATGCATTTACACCATAACCTTTATTCCCATCCCTTGCAAATCCTGATAACCCAATTGCGTTTCCAGTTGCAGACGTTTGGACTATACCACTTACACCAATTAATTCTAAGTCATTATCATTTACAAATCCTAATACCTCTCCCCTTAAACCTGTTAGGCGAGTGTCAGAAACATCTATTTTGTTTACCAAACCATGAGCTCCTATTTGGCCACCTTCAAAAAGAGCGGCTTTCTCCCCGTCAAGATTAGAAACGCTAATTCCACCCTCTCCACCTATTTGGGTATCGAGAGCAGATAATTCTAATAGTTGAGCAGGAAGAGATAACTTATAGATCTCTGTCCATGGTGATTTAAAATTTGAAAGATCGATCGTTGAGGTAGAACCTGTCAGCTCTATTTGATTATCTATATTATTAAAAACCAGATCTTGAATCTCATTCATCGGATCGGCATCGGCATCTGCTCCACCGCTTGGTAGTATGACAGAGCTACCTCCAGATATGCTCAATTCATTTGTACCCACATCATAACTTATGTCTTGCTTGTAGCTTGATAGATCAATCGAGTTGCCATCGGTAATACCGATCATATCATCGGTATCATTTAATACTAACTCTTGCTTGAATACTGATAAATCAATCGAATTACCATCCGTAATGCCTATCATATCATCAGTATCATTAAAGACTAATTCCTGCAACTCATTCATTGGATCTGCATCGGCATCCGCAGCACCAGTGGGTATGACTATAGTGTTGCCTGCAGAGATGCTCAGCTCATTTGTGCCTACATCAAAACTTATATCTTGCTTATAGCTTGATAGGTCAATAAAGTTGCCATCGGTAATACCAATCATATCATCGGTATCATTTAATACTAACTCCTGAAGCTCATTCATCGGATCAGCATCTGCATCAGTTCCACCAGTGGGTATTGTTACTGTATTACCATCTGTAAGACTTAGCTCACTAGTCGTTGCATCAAAACTTAAACTTTGAAATTCGTTAGAAGGATCAGCATCAGCATCATCTACTGCATCTGGAAGAGTTTTTAAGTCTATCGTCGTAGTCGAGCCTGTCAACCCAATCTCAAAGTCTGTATCGTTGAATATTAAGTCTTGGGGTACTCCTCCACTTGCTGGTAATGTAATTGTACTTCCTCCAGTTATGGTTAATTCATTGGTTGTACTATTTAATGAGATATCTTGAAGTTCGTTAGTTGGGTCTGCATCCGCATCTGTACCACCACTTGGAATTGTTACGGTATTGCCATCTGTAAGACTTAGCTCACTAGTCGTTGCATTAAAACTTAAACTTTGAAATTCGTTAGAAGGATCTGCGTCAGCATCATCTACTGCATCTGGAAGAGTCTTTAAGTCTATCGTCGTAGACGAACCTGTTAAGCCAATCTCAAAGTCTGTATCGTTGAATATTAAGTCTTGGGGTACTCCTCCACTTGCTGGCAGTGTAATGGTACTTCCTCCAGTTATGGTTAATTCATTGGTTGTAGTATTCAATGATATGTCTTGGATCTCGTTAGTCGGGTCTGCATCCGCATCTGTACCACCAGTTGGAATTGTTACTGTATTACCATCTGTAAGACTTAACTCATTTGTTGTAGCATCAAAACTTAAATTTTGAATCTCATTTGTTGGATCTGCATCAGCGTCAGTTCCTCCTGTTGGAATTGTAACAGTATTGCCATCTGTAAGGCTTAATTCATTAGTCGTTGCATCAAAACTTAAATTTTGAAATTCGTTAGAAGGATCAGCGTCAGCATCTGTACCACCTGTAGGAATTATTACTATGCCCCCATCTGATAAGCTTAACTCATTGGTTACTGCATCAAAACTTATCGTTTGTATCTCATTAGTTGGATCTGCATCCGCGTCTGTTCCACCTGTAGGTATCGTGACTGTATTACCATCTGTCAGGCTTAGCTCGTTTGTTGAGGCATCAAAACTTAAGGTCTGAAGTTCATTAGACGGGTCAGCATCAGCAGTTCCAGTATTATATGGCACACTACCATTGACCGTTCCATCTGCAGCTACTAATTCTAGATTACTACCATTGAGTTGGAGTTCCTGAATTTCATCTGTAGGATTTCCACCTCCTCCAGATAGCGTCACCGAATTACCATCACTTATAGACAATACATTATCTACCAAACTTAGATTTTGGGGTTCACTCCCGATTGGTAGAGTTATAGTGTTACCATCATCTCCACTGATAGTAAGCTGATCTCCGCTAATTGCTAGTTGCTGATCACCACCACCATCAATGATCGGTGCTAGATTGATGGTGTTACCTCCTGAGATACTTAGGTTGGTATCTTCGAGGCTTAGGATCTGTTCGTCTCTACCTTGAGTGCTACCTAGGGTAACTGTATTACCTCCGCTAATGGATAGGACATTATCTACTAGACTTAAATTTTGAATTTCGTTTTCTGGATCAGCATCTGCATCATCTTTGTCCCTGACGGAGTGCGCAAACATAGCTACCGGGACGGTCAAGATCGGTGATGTACCATACCTTACCCATGCTCCATTGTCTACTTCCGACATGCTCAGATCGACACTTAGCGCGTAGCTTGTAGCCCCCCAGTCTATCTCCGCAAAATCCGTATCAACGCCTTCCTCCAATATCCCCGTCCCGACCTCCAATCCAAGAATTCCAAATTCACTGGTCATCTCATCACTGTGAATCTCTGCATAGATCAATTCACCATCATCGGCATGAATGTATATTCTGACATCAGTAGTAACTTCCTTCATTGCAGTACCTTCTGCATCCCTGATGACGGCTTGATACTTAAATCCTGTTTGTGCTTGTATAACTATGGTAAAGCCAAGCAGACAGAAAATCGGAAGTATAAAATATTTTTGAAGTTGCATGATGGTAGTTTTTGACCGTATTAATTCACCTGTTGGAATTCGGCGTTATTTAAAGTGAAATTGCTTTTGGCTAATTTGGTGCAACGCATTGAGATGGCATTTTTCTTAGGTTTCTTTTTATCGTGGCTTATTATCTCCATAAGTATTCCATCCTGTAAACCTTGAATATTAGACACTGACTTAGGCATCCGGACATTGGAAAATCCTACCAGGTTAAAACCTGAGATACCTGCTTCTGTAGTTGCGTATAAATAGCCTGTATTTTTCTTATCGGATGTTTTGTATTCTTTGCACGAGAAGCCAGCGATGGTTTTCGATTTACCTGTAGGGACAATAGAATATTTGTCCTTATTCTTTTCTTGCATTTTACCAGCAAGCTTTTGCATGTCTATATATGGAATACCCATCATGCCTTTCCCTCCTGTCTCTTTCCCTACCATATAGAGTTTGGCTTTCCGAATGTTGTGATCTGTAAGGATGATTTCCATTTCATCTTTATCATCTTCTACAAATGCTATTACTGATGCATCCTCAGTCATATAGAATACATACTTATCAACCTTTCCCTTATACTCACTTTCCATGTGATACTCATAATCAAATGTGTATACGGGTGGCAGTTGTTTCGAAGGATCATCCTCAACCATTGAATCCTTTACTTTTTTAATTAGGTCTCCAAACTGGCTGTATGCTTGTTGTGATACTAGCAGTAAGAGCATACATAAAATAGTAGTGATTATCTTATTCATAATTATGTTTTATTATTTGCTGGTATGTTTTATTACTTTTTCTACAAATAGCCTTTTCCCCCCCGCTGTGAAGTTGACGAAGTAAACACCTGTAGCCCAGTCGCTCGTCTGTATCATCATCTCTTCGGTTTGAGGTATAGTGCTATAGACTATCTGCCCTAATACATCATAAACCCTCATCTCGATATCTGCGTCGAGTTTTATATCGACTAGCAATACATCTTCAAAAGGATTAGGAAATACACTTGCATCAATATCAGGTGTCTCTGGAAATTCTGCATCTGATAAATCTCCTTGCTGAAAACCCTGAGTCAACAAAAACGGACCAGTAAAGTCTTCTATAACCATTTCACCCATAGTAGCGTCAAGCGTAAATCCATCTGCAGATCTGTATTCGCTACCGCCAAATGAAATGACGCTCCTACTTATCTCCTGAGAAATCGTAACTGTAGAGACTAGAAGCATCAATAAAATGGAGAAAAACATTTTTAGGAAAGTGTCCATAGCTAGCAGTAAGTATTAAACAATGATCTATGAGGACAAGCGCTCTTAGATCTAATTCTCAATATCAAAACTGCATGAATAATCAATCTTAAAAATGATAACCTAGCATGCGGTAGGTCTATCTAGTAAATGGCAGGATATCTATAGTTAGTGGTATTACTCATTGAACTGGAAAAGTCTGAATATCTGAAAAGAAGTGCAGCACTAGCTATTTAGAATCACAGAAGGTATCGATAAAATCACCTTTGTTCCATTGGCTATTCCTTCCTTATCATACTGATCTAAAACCTTTACCGCGCCTCCTTAATCATTAAGATCGTTAATGATTTTTATCCTGGCTTCGGTAATCTTCATTCCCTATGACTTAGGCTTAGTCGCAGATTTTGAATTGAGAGCTATTGCCTTAGCTCCACCGATACCATTATCATCAATTGCAATATTTATCTGGAATAAGTTCCTATTTTCTTGGTAAATGTATAGTCACTTTGGTACCCTCTGGATGTCCATGCTTATCATATTTATCTTCTATTACAATATTTGCCCCTATTTTATTTAGTTCGTTATTTAAGTTTAGCCTCTCTTCAGTAATACGTATTCCATGAGATTTATGTTTGGTAGCAGACTTAGATTTTATTTGGTTAGATTTTTCTCGTCCTATTCCATTATCATCAATGATACATTTTGTTCCAGCTCCCGATTTCACAATGTCTATTTTAAGAATTCCTCCATCCTTCCTATGCAATAGACCATGCCATATCGCATTTTCAACGAAGGGCTGCAATATCAACGGTGGGAGTTTCACTATATCCATATCTACATCACCACTAACATTTAATTTATAATCAAATTTATCTTGGAATCTAAGTCGTTCCATTTTGATATACAATTCTAAAGTCTCTAGCTCCTGACTTAAGGTTATACTACCTAACTCAGAGTAATCTAAAATCTGCCGCATCAGCTTAGAGAATTTTGAAAGATAATCTGAAGCTGTAATTTTTTCATTCTTCAAGATATAATTATCAATAGCGTTGAGACTATTGAATAGAAAGTGGGGATTCATTTGAAGCTTGAGTGCTTTAGCTTCTACTTTGGTAATCTGTTCCTTTAGTGCAGAGGTTTTACGTATCTCATTAACCCTCTTAGTAAATAGATACCAGACTAACCAAATCGATGCTCCTACAACTAAAATTTTAAACCATAAAGTTTGCCAAAAAGCAGGAATAATATTTATCTCAAATCTCACTGGCTCGTCTGCCCACACACCGTCTCCATTTGTAGCATTTAATAGTAGTGTGTAGTCGCCTGGGGGAATATTAGAAAAACTAACTAGCTCATTACTCTCATTGTCCACCCACTCAGCATTTATGCCCTCTAATTTATATTGATACTTAGTTTTAGTTTTTGCGAAGGATTGAGCTACATACCTAACTTGAAAATTTCGCTCAGTATGTTTAAGGTCGATACTTGATAGATTATTTATGTGCTTAATATCCTGACCATCTCGATTGGTAATAATAAGATCTAGTAGTACTATATCAATAGGTTCATCATCTTTACTAATCTCATCTGGGTCAAACCAATTAAATCCATCAATTCCACCAAAGTACATTGTACCATTTTTACTCACATGGTAAGCTCCTGTATTAAACTCATTTCCTATTAATCCATTTTGAGCAGTAAGATGCTGTGTTACTATATTTCCATCTTCTTGGTAAGCTCGCTTCTTATCAATCTGACAAATCCCCATGTTTGTACTAATCCATACATAATTTTCATCCTGGTTTAGGATACTGTAGACTACATTATTAGGAAGTCCAGATGACTTATTTAATTTTATTTGTTTACCAGTATCAAAATCTACTATTATGACTCCTGCCTGTTGGGTGCCTACCCAAAGCTTCCCATTATCTATCAGAAGTGATTTTATCCCTCCCGTATTTTTTCTATTAAGAATCACTTTTCTTAACCGAGAATCAGTCCTCACCCCAAAAACTTCTCCATCATCCGTACCTACAAAATACTCATCTCCAGGTCCTTTTATAATTGTTCTTACATTACCACTTCTTAATACTTCATAGCCCTTACGTAGTGATAATTTTGTCCCACTCAAGTCCTTTTTATTCAATAGAATAAGTCCTTCATTACGAGTGCATAACCAAAGAAAGCCCTCATCTGCATTTTCAATATCCCATATAGTATTAGCAGGCAGATTCATTTTGATAGCCTCAAAAATTTCAGTACCCGCCTTTTTTCGCATCAACCCTCCCTCTTGTGTTCCTATCCAGAGATCTTGCCGATCGTCATATAGCAAACTCATAATCCTATTACTTGTAATACTCGATCCTCCTAGCCCATTAGTATTAAAATGCTTGACTGTACTCATGTCACTTGAGAGCATCGTAAGTCCTTTACCTGATGTACCTATCCAAATATTATCGTCTAAGTCTGTAATAATTGCTCTTACAACATCTACAGGATTTCCAGCAGGCATCCTATCGGTAGTTATGCCATTTATTTTTTTTTGACCTGCAACAATGTAGCTAACTCCTCTTCCATCTGTACCAAACCAAAGATTACCATATTTGTCTTCATGGATGTTGAGTATGTCATTATAACTTATAGAAGTTACATCTTGAGGATTTGTTTTAAACTGAGTGGTCTTACCGTTTTCCGACATAAATAATCCTTGTCCATAAGTAGCGATCCAAAGTCTATTAGACTTGTCTCTATGTATATCTTGTATCAATAGGCTCTTAGGCAAATCTAGATAAGGCATAATATTATCTTCTTCATCAGATATATATAAACCGTGGCCAAGTGTAGAGATTAGGAGCGTCCTGTCTTTATTGATTATTACATCACTGACATTTTTAATGCCAGTAAAAAGATTAGTTGCAACCTGAGTTTGTGGATCAAATTTTTCTATACCATTTTGAGTCACCAATAAAATTTCATTACCGAAGCTTATAAGCTTGCTGATAGATTTATTCTTTAGATAATTTTTTGTTTGGATGTTTTCTTGATCAATAATTACTCTGTATAATCCATTCGAAAAACTACTTACCCAGAATTCCTTTTTATCATTTTGCAAGGTGTAACTAGCATCCTTTACCCCTTTGATTAGCGCAAATTTTTCTGTTGATAGTTGACAGTATTGGAGACCGCCATCTAGGGTCGTCATCCATATACGATCTTGATTGTCTACCATTAACTTACCTAACTCATTATTATCCTTCTCAGTAATATCCTTAAAAAAAACTTCATACTGAGAAAAGTTAGAACCGTCATATTTATTGAGTCCATCTTGAGTAGCAAACCATAAAAATCCGGTGGAATCTTGGGCGATACTGACTACAGAGTTTTGTGAGAGTCCATCATCAGTATTTATATGTTGAAATTGTATCTGTTGCGCCTTTAAGGCAATACTAATGAATAGTAGAACTAAGGTTATTAGAACGGAAGCATACTTTTCTTGCAATAGCTCTTTGATTACTTTTTGGTTTGATGCCGTTAATAATACAACTTGCTAATCAGCAATAATGATAATTATAGAATTATTTCTAGCTCAATTTAGCTAGCCATTTCATTTTGATCGATAGTCAATATTCTTTTTTCGAATGATTTTCGGACAAGACCCGCTGTATTACGCACACTCATCTTTCGTAGCAGATGTCGTCGGTGTGTTTTTACCGTTTCTATGCTGATGTATAGCTGTTGAGCGATTTCAGGTATAGTATATTCAAATGCGATGAGATTTAAAACTTCTATCTCTCGTTTTGAGGGATAGGTGAAGGTTGTTCTTGAAGTGACCATATTTTGATTAATAGATATATAACAAGGTCAAAAAATATTCTGCAGTAAAATTAGGTAACGTGTGAAATGAGACTCTTAAATAGTAGGTGGTACGAATACTTTAGTTAATGGTTTATTAACCCACCTCTTTTCTTAATACCTCTAAAGGAGATTTACTTACCACCTCTCTGGTATTAAACATTCCTATGATCACAGTAAGAAATACTACAAACAAAAACACAAAGAGTATAGGTATCCATTGTATATTAAAGTCCAACTCTAACTGGAATCTGGCTAACAAATAGCCTCCTGCTAGAGCTAGCAGAATGCCTGTTGCTGCCGAAAGACCTCCTAGCAATGCATATTCTGTAGCATTGATCTTTAAGATCTGACTTCTACTTGCCCCTATTGTTCTGAGAAGTACGGCTTCTTTAATTCTCTGAAACTTACTTAGTAGAAGTGAACTGATTAGTACAATCAATCCAGTCAAAATACTAAATGCTGCCATGAATTTTATGATATATGATACTTTGTCAAGTATGTCATTAAGCGCTACTAAAATCGATTGAAGATCTATCACCGACACATTAGAGAAAGTCCTACCAATGGCAGATCTAAACTGAGCAGTAGTCTCATTGTCAGGAGATTTAGTAACCATCACCTGAAACTGTGGTGCCTCCTCTAAAACACCTGATGGGAATACTACAAAAAATCTTGTCTGCATACTCTTAAACTCAATCTTGCGTATCCCCGCAATGTATGTTTTCATTCGAGTCCCTTGGACATTCCATACTATCTCATCACCTAAATCTACCTGTAAGCCTCGCGCCCATCCTTCATCTACTGATATATATATGGAATCATTTGTAGTAGATGGTGGGCCAGGCATTTCACCTCTTATCAGTAGCTCACTTTTATCCAAAGTATCTCTATAACTAACTCTTGCTTCTCTGTTTGCTGCCCAAAATCTTCTATTCTGAGTTGTATCAGCTTGCCATTGTTTTTTACTCTTGCCTTTCCAGCCTTCTACCTTCATAGTTACGATAGGCACATTCTGTAAGATCGGCATATCGTGTTCCTTAGTAATCTTTATTACTTCATCATTTTGCTTACTCTCGATACCGTATAATACTATGTTAGGTTGATTACCTGCATCCATTCCTGATACATTCTCTAAGATCAATCCCTGTATGATAAATAAAGTAGTAAGTACTGCTGTCCCAAGTCCGATAGAAACTAATAAAGTCTGCGTCTGATTATTAGGTCTAAAAAGATTAGAAAGTCCCTGTCTAAAAACAAAATTCCATTGCTTAGGTAAGAACCTTTTGACTGACCACATGATAAATTTTGCAACTAAGAAGAGGAGTAGAAAGGCAATTGACAAACCTCCAGTAAACATGAGACCTGTCAAAGATTCAGAGGTTAATCTCCATAAAAATAGGAAGATGCTAACTAGTATTAATACCCCAACTAAGTAAACAAGTGGATCTCTTTTTTGCTCACCATCTGTACTTGCTCTCAGTGTTCTTAGTGGACTTATGTTTCTTATAGATACTAATGGCAGCAATGCAAATAATATCGTTATGATCAAACCAATAAATACCCCTTCGAATATCGCTTTCCATGATACGCCCATCTGTACTTCAAAAGGCAGTAGATCACTTAATATTTTTGGAATTAAAACTTGTATCCCAGTTCCTAAAGCAGAACCAATAATCACCCCAATTAACCCTAAGGCGACAATTTGCAAAAAGTAAATAGTAAAGGCTTGCATCCCACTCATCCCTAAACATCTAAATACTGCGATACTAGGAATTTTCGTTTTTACATAGATGAATACGCTACTTGCTACACCTATACAACCCAATAAAAGAGAAACTAATGCGACTAGATTAAGAAAATAATTAAGTCCACTAAAGGCTTCATCGAGATCTTCTTTCTGATCTTCTAGTGTTTCTACTCTTACATTTTCATTTCTGAATGTCCTCCGTCTATCTGCTTTCCATTGATCTATCGGAAAGTCCTTGGGTAACTTATAGAAAAAAGAATAATCTAGCAACGATCCTGGCTGAACAAGATCAGTCGCTGGAATATGTTCTTTAGAAATATAAACTGCAGGTGCAAATGCTGAAGTAATCCCTGCAGCTCCAAATGTATTTTTAAGTCTTGCTCCTATCTCAAAAAATGCATTCCCAATTCTAATCTCATCACCAACGACCAAATCATATTGCAGCATCATTCCTTCATCGACTAAAGCATATCGACCATTCTTTATTATATCATGTGATTCTGCTGGCTCGGTTTTTAACTTACCATAAAATGGGAAATTACCTTCGATTGCTTTGACCCTCATAAACTGAGTCTGATCTATCCTTGGCAAATAAGCCATTGAGAATAATTCGATCTCACTGGCTACCTCTGCAGGCAACGACCCTAAAGTATCAAGAATTTCTTCTGGTATTTTCCTATTAGAATTTACTACCAAATCAGCACCCATAAGTGAGAGGGCTTGCTCATCGATATCTTCTACCAGATTATAATTAAATGAATTAATAGCAACTAATGCCGCGATCCCTAAAATGATCGATGACATAAACATGAATAGTTTACCTCTATTCTTACGACTATCTTTTAGTGCTGTCTTTGCTAGGAATCCAAAATTGCTCATACTCTATCTCGCTGTTGCATTCATAGTAAAATCGTCCTCAACTACATGACCACCACGCAACTTGATAATTCTGTTTGTTTTCTTGGCGAGCTCAAGGTCATGTGTTACTATGATCAAGGTTGTTCCTTTCTCACGATTGAGATCAAATAATAATGACTCTACACCATGACTTGTATCTTCATCTAAGTTACCTGTAGGTTCATCAGCAAATAAAATTTTAGGGGAATTGCAAAATGCTCTAGCTAAAGAAACCCTTTGCTGCTCACCACCAGACAACTGACTCGGATAGTGATCTAATCTAGCTCCAAGCCCTACCCTCTCAAGAAGGTCTGCTGATATCTTCTTGGCTCCTGATGCTCCTTGTAACTCTAGTGGTATCATTACATTCTCCAGAGCTGTAAGCGTAGGGATCAATTGAAAATTTTGGAATATAAACCCTACATTCTTATTTCGAATTGCTGCCCTCTGATCTTCTGTAAGATTTCCTATTTGCTTACCGCAAAGTTTAACCTTACCAGTCGATGGTTTATCTAACCCCGCACACAATCCCAGCAAAGTAGTTTTACCACTCCCAGATGGACCGACTATAGATACACTTTCGCCTGCATTGATTATAAAGGATACATCTTCTAAGACCGTGAGATCATTTGAGCCACTCCTGTATGTTTTAGATAGGTCCGAAACCTGTAAAATATCTTCTTTTGCTTCCACGTATTCCAATATTATAATTAATTATGCGCCTTAAGAAATTTAAAAATATATGGTTGATTTATTTGTAAGTCATTGATTCCCAATACTTGCCTTGCCGGCAGACAGATTTTAGATTTTTCGATATCCATAGCAAAGGCTATGAATCTCTAAAATAGCTTTATCTTGAAAATCAAACACGTTCAAAGTATATTTCAACATACATTACTAATTTTCTTCATTAAGAAATAAGCGTTACACTATTATTTCAAATTGGTAGTTTAATAAACAAGATGAATTATAAAATGCTAAAACGAATACGTCTAGGTTTAAGTTTTCTCGCCTGCATAATTTTATGTGCTTGTAATAACAAACAAGATATAGCTAAAACTGTTGAGAAGACCATTACTCAAGATATTTCCGACGAAGTGGTAAATTCTGAAGATAAAGTCATTCTATTTTTTGGTGATAGTCTAACTGCTGGCTATCGATTAGCCGAGGAAGAGTCTTATCCATCTGTGATACAAGCAAAAATTGATTCTCTAGACCTTGGATATACGGTAATTAATGGTGGATTAAGTGGAGAGACCACTGCCGGAGGTCTTAATAGGATTGACTGGATCCTCAAGCAAGATATCGATGTATTCGTATTAGAATTAGGGCCTAACGATATGTTGAGAGGTCTTAACCTAGAAGCAACAGAAGAGAATCTAAGAGGCATCATCAAAAAGGTAAAAGATAAATTTCCAGATATCAAATTAGTAATTGCAGGTATGCTTGCTCCACCTAACATGGGAGAGCAGTATGCGGATCAGTTTAAAAACATCTATCCTAAGATTGCTAAAGAAAGCGGTGCTGGCTTGATACCTTTTTTACTCGATGGTGTAGCTGGTGAAAAAGAACTTAATCTGGAAGACCAGATGCATCCTAATGCTCTTGGTTATAAAATAGTGGCGGATAATGTGTGGAAAGTATTAGAGGAGTACCTATAGATTTAAACATATAATGAGTGAATATGCTACTACTCGTAGAGTCAGATTAAATTATAAATTTCGAATTACTGGAAATCCACTTTCTAGAATTATTCTCCGCTTTGCAATTGCTAAGAATATCCCTTTTCAACAAGAGGTTGAGAATATCCAGTATGAGCATGAACCCGAGATTATCTTTGTAGAGAATAATAATCGCTTTGCTCAACTGCATTTAAAAAACATTAAGAATGATATCACTTCTTCGATCTCAATGGATCTTGTCATTAAGAAAAACGACTTAGATGAATTAATCAATTTAAACCGCACTGATTTCGAAATCCATCAAGAAGAACTGAATAGATATTTAATAGCTGAAAAATATATTGAAATCTACAAATCAGCCTTAATCAAAAAAGCTGATTCTCTCACAGGAAACAACACCTTTGATACTTTGAAAAATATATATGACTTCGTAGACAATCATATGAGTTTTGAGTTACAAATAAAAACTTATGGCGCTTTATATGGCTTAAAAAATAAGATTGGCGATTGTTCAGAATATTCTTCTCTATTCATAGCGCTATGTCGCATTAATAAAATACCGGCCAAGTGGTCAGTTGGACAAGTGATTAGAAAAAATGGTGAAGTAGAAACGCACTCCTGGCTGGAGATATGGTTTGATGAGCATGGCTGGGTCAAAATGGATCCGACTCGAAGAGATTTCTCAAATCTGCGTAATTATTATGTCAAACTAATTGATACAGATTATCAACCAAAAATTATAAATAGCGCTACTACTTATTCATGGAATTATTGGGGTAAAGCTTGTAAAGTAAAATTAGAAATGTCTGGAGAGTGGCAAGAGGAATTTGTATAGAACTATACCTAAAGGTTATATTAACTTAATCGATAATTTTTATTATCCTTCTCAATAGATACTTAATATATCTGATATTAACAGGGCAAGTATAAATCAAGACTTCTTCCTCCCAGGAGAAACATACTTTACTTCCTCATCCAGCAAGAAAGCCTCATTTAGGATCTCTATTATTCCTTCTACAGTAATAGATTTATGATCAAACAAATCAACCCCAGCAATTTGCTTGCGTTTTTTAAAATCTAATAACCCCGATTCATTTGATAACTCATTTGCTCTGAGGAAACAAAATTCTATTCCATCTTTTTTGATCGGATTGATGTAGCAGATCCATGACTTACGATAGTAAAATGGAATCTTGTACCTGATCTTCGTTGTTACTTCTGGAAAGGTCATCATTAAATCATGGAGTGCCATGGCAATCAATCTTTGCTCTCCCTCTAGCTCATCTATGTATATTTCTACATTCAATACCCTATTACATTTGATCTAAAAATTGGATTACTTCAGCTCTCTTTCTTACAGAGACAGGGACATTGCTCTCGTCTACCATAATCAGATACCCGCCTTCTGTCTTTACAAATTCCTTAACCAGGTTAGCATTAGCTAAATGGGATTGGTGAGTTCTGACAAAATTATGGGGACTCAGTATTTCATCGTACTCCTTAAGTGTTTTAGTAACCATTATTTTGTCTCCACTCCTCAAAAAGAAAGTCGTGTAATTACCGCTTGCTTCACAACGAAGAATATCCTTGATATCGCTAATGACAATTTTATCCATAGTGTGCAGAGCAATCTTTGACGATGGCTTTTCTGATTTTAAACTATCAGTTAGGATATTGATTTGTTCTTTGGTGTTTGCTGTATCTTCTTTTGATTTGGCAACAGCTTTAACTAAGAGATCTGGATCTATAGGCTTAAGTAAATAATCTACCGCTGCAACTTGGAATGCCTTAATCGCATATTCATTAGAAGCAGTTGTAAAAATCACTTTTGCATCAAGCTTATCTCCTAACAACTCTATGATGTCAAAGCCTATCCCATCTTCTAACTCTATGTCTAAGAATAAAATCTCTGGTCTTTCCTTCTTCAACAATTTCAAACCTGATACCACGCTGTCTGCCTCTCCTATCAACTTTATCTCAGGACAATACTCTTTAAGGTCAGCCTTCAAGGATGCTCTGGCCAACTTCATATCATCAATGATGATCGCTGTTATCTCTTTACTCATAGTTGAGGGAGTTTTATTATGATTTTTGTGCCTGCATTTGTTCCATCATCTTTCTTCTTATCTATAATCTCTAGGTGCTGATAGTTTTTAAATTTAGAATATTTACTCAGTCTATCTCTAACTACCTGCATCCCGAGTGATTGATGTTCTTTGTCTAAGTTATTAGTTTTACGACCTACCCCATTATCATCTATTTCACAAATAAGATTATCCTTTACCATTTTAAAGTTAACGGTTATCATTCCTTTTTCATCTAATCCCTTCAGCCCATGCACAATTGCATTCTCTACGAAAGGCTGGACTAACATCGATGGAATGTCTACATCTTGCACTAACTCACTTTTATTGACCTTAAAATCAAATTTCTCTTCTTTTCCCATTCTCTCAAGCGAGAGATAATCATCTAGGTATTTGACTTCTTTGTCAAGAGATATAGCATCTCCTCTAGATTGCTCTAACATCGAGCGCATCATAGTTGAGAATTTATTAAGGTACCTCCTAGCAGATTGATTTTCATTAGTAGCAATGAGACCTTGAATAGAGTTAAGGGCATTAAATACAAAATGAGGATTCATCTGTAACTGTAGTGCTTTTTGCTCTGTTTTTAAAAGGTCGTTTTGGAGTCTCAGTTTCTTCTTTTCTGCTGCAAATGTTTTTACTGATCTGTTATACCTACTCAAGCTCCACAACCAAAGTAACGAAAGCACTCCCACTCCTCCCAACACATACCTCCATGCTGCATTAATAGATGATGATTTTATATCAAAACTTATAGGCAACGCATAACCATACAAGCCATTACCATTGGTTGCTCTTAGTTCAAGATTATAGTCACCTGGTTTAAGCGTACTCAGTGATAATATATTCTCATTAATTGCTTGCCAGTTATCGCTAACCTTGAGTCTCCATTCATAACTAACATTTTGTGAGCCTGAATAATCCCTTGCACTATAATGAAACTGAAGACTATTTTGAGATTCATCTAGTACAGATAATTCCTCGCGCGAAACTTCCTCATAAAGCACATTAATCTTGTCGATAGTTACATGAGGATAACTTTTTGCAGACTTATCTAAATAATTAATTTTTTGTAATCCATAATCTGTTGCGATCCATAAGTTACCCCAATCATCTAAGAATGCATCGTTAATATTATTAGTTTTTAATCCTTGACTATAATTTAGCTTATCGAGTATAAACTCTTTATGCTTCCAGATGTACAAACCATCATTAAGGGTACAGATCAATAAGTAATTACCAGAACCCACAAGTTTATTTATTATTAGATTTTGCTCTTCTAAGTCTGGGATAAGGTACCGCAGGATTTTGTCTTCATATAGTTGATATAGCCTGCTAGTTTTATTTGTGAATATTATTCTATTATCTAAGATTTGACATGCAGTCAATCCCGAAACTGATAAATCAAATTTATCATCGACTTTTATTTGATCATTTATCAAAGTCAATAATCCACTTCCATTCTTTTGTTTATAATCCGAATGAATAAAATTTAGTCCATCAAAAAAGTAGGTAGTATCCGTTACGGATATATAAAGATTTTTTTTCTCATCTGAAGTTATACTAACAATATCTTGACCTCTAAGATAAGTGTTGAAAGAAGACTGACTAAAGACAAGGCTTAATCCTAAAAAGCAAAAAATAATGGAGAGGATGATTCTAAACAACTAATAGTCTTTTGATTATTAAGCTATAGCTATTCCAAAACGTTTTGATTTATAAAAAAAGTCTAAACGCTGAAGACTAACATTTATAGATTAGTCATATTGTATCTATTAATATTTCAAGCCTACTCGGTTAGCTAATACTTACCTTTTCAAATTTCTTTAAAAACGCTTTATCAAATTCTGCTCCATGCCCAGGCTTATCGGTGACCGCCACTCGCCAATCTTTACCGTATCTCAATCCCCCGTTCACAGGATCTATAGATTGCATTAATGGAGAGTCCATATCAAAGTATATGATGTTATCCCAAGCCATTGTAAAATGTGCCAATACCGTAATTGCTAATCTCGTCTCAGAGAAACAACCCACTTGACAATACACTCCAGCCGCTTGAGCTATTGCAGCTATTTTCATGGCGTGACAGATACCACCAGATTTACCAAGTTTGATATTAACCAAGGTCATACAATCTTCCGCAAGCATACGATACGCATCATGATGATTGTAAACCGACTCATCACCCATGATGGGTATCGGGCTTTCGGCATTTAGCTTTCTGAGATCGATAAAGTTTTGTGCAGGGATTGGAGCTTCGCAATGCTCGATGTCATACTCAGCCATCCCTTGCAACGCCTTACTTGCTTCATAATAATTCCACCCTTGATTAGCATCTACCCTTAGTGGCATCTTATCCCCCACTACTTTACGTATAGCAGCTATTCTTTCTATATCTTTTTCGGCAGGCCGATCACCAAGTTTTATTTTTAGTGCAGGGAATCCTTGCTTTGCATATTCTTTAGCTTTCTTAACCATTGCTTTTTTATCAAGCAAACTGATAGTCATATCAGTATGCATCTCCTTATCCTTATCTCCTCCTAAAAACCTGTACAAAGGCACTCCAACTAACTTTGCATTGATATCATAAAGCGCCATATCAAAGGCAGACTTTATAGAGCAATACCCAACGAAAATCCTATCCATCAATCTGATACAGCTCCTGAGTTCCGTAACATCTTTACCAATAAGTGCCTGTCCTATCAACTTACCAGCATCTACTAATCCATTCTGTGTTTCGGCATAGATTGATCTAAATTTACTACACTCACCAGTCCCAAACACACCACCATCTGTATGGACAATCACCACAGTATTCATTGCATGGGAGATGGCTCCAGCAGAAATAACAAAGGGGTCCTTTAACTCTATCTTAATTGGAATAATCTCTATTTTTTTGATCTTATGATCCTTGCTCATTTTGATAATTTATTCTTGTGTATAGATAATCAATAGTTATAAAATATTTACTTCTTCGATTATTTATCTACGTTAGTCGTGAAAAGAAGAATTTTAAAGGAGACTAGCTGACATTAATTGCTTAAACAAATTATGATAATGAAGCGGTACGTAATAGTAGCAATCATAGGGATTCTGATCTATGGTTTATTCCTGTATGAGCCACCTGTCAATGAATCTGAGGTTCAAAAATTTATGTCTATTGAAGTAACAGATGATAATATTGATATGAATATTGCAGAATCTATCGACATACACGTAGACCAAGGTAATGAGCATAATGGAGCTACTGTTAATATAGGTGATGCTATAAAAATTAAAAGTGATGAAACTAATTCATCTGTGAATATACTGGGAGTAGGTGGAGACGTAAATAAGATCGATCCTATACAAGATAATAGCATCAATAAATCTGAGGTATCAATTAAGTCTGACAATCCTCTACTCCTTAGAGCCGGAAATAGTTACGAAAAAGAAAAAGAAGTTTTCATCGATGGGATAGGCATAGGGGAACTCTATGAACTCAATGGTCATGATCTGAAAGTAGCTGGCATTAAGAATATCATTCAAATCGAGGGCAATTGTAATCACATAACTGTAGATGGAATAGCATGTATTGTAAGAGTGGAAAAAGCAAATACTGTCACCGTAACTGGAATCGGCAATCGAGTTTATGTAAATGGTAAACTAATATCAGAAAATATTACAAAGGATGGTATTCTAAGCTTTGTTTACCATGAATAACCTGCTCTCCTAAGATAATTGTTTAATTAGTCTTCGATATTATAAGTAAATCAGTTGTTAACTTCTGTTTACAAACCTGACGAATTAATAAAAGAAATATTGGACCACTTTAATTCTCCTCTTTAGCATTTAGATGTGATGCCAACGAAAAACCCATACTAAAACAAGCCTGCAGCAGATAGCCTCCAGTAGGTGCATACCAATCAAGCATCTCTCCGATAGCATAAGCTTTATCAATTTTTTTGATTTGGAAATTCTTATCAATCTCATCTAGCGCAATACCTCCTAAAGTAGAAATAGCTCTATCTAAATCATCTGCAGAATTAATATTCACTGGAATAGCTTTTATAGTTTCAGCCAAGAGTTCCTTATTCGAGAATGTCTTTTTATCTGAGAACTGTTTTAGTAATCCGATAGAAGCTCGATCGAGGTTTAAATCTTTTTTCAAGATTTCGGATATCTTAGAATGAAAAGAGCTATTCAGTTTTTTACTAATTTTATCTACCGTCATTGTTGGCTTCAAATCTAAGTATACAACAACTTTATCCTCTTCAAGTAATGACTCTTGTATCTTATGACTTAGGGCATAAATAGCATTTCCTTCGAGGCCATAGTTACTAATGAGTAATTCTCCTCTAGCTCTCTGATTTCTAAAAGTTACTGCTATATTTTTTAGCGGCTTTCCTTCATGTGCTGTTATAAAATCAATATTCCAATCTACGCCAAAAGCACAGTTAGCCGCTCTAAATGGCCTAACCTCCACCCCTCTATCTTCAAAGATCTTATTCCATTTACCATCGGAACCTGTCACCTTCCAACTCGCCCCACCTAACGCAAAAACAATAATATCAAAATCAGTAACGTCAAATCCCTCAAAACACAGATGCCTTTTATCATTCCATCCCACCCATGTCTGATCCAAATGGAATTCTATACCACTAACTTTTAAATGAGTTACAATCTTATTGAGCACCTCGATTGGCTTAAGGTCTAAATCTGGGAATACACGATTACTAGATCCTACGAATGTCGAAACTCCAAGCTTATTAAACCAACTAGTCAAATCTTCGTTAGTGAACTGCTTGATAATAGGTGCCATAAATTCACTTGGCGTATACTGAGATATAAGTTCAGAAACTGGAGACTGATAAGTTAAATTTAGTCCACCTTCACCGGCTACTAAAAACTTCCGCCCTATGGCTTTCTTTTTTTCGTATAAAGTTACTTTGTACTTTTTTCTATCGATCTGAGCTGCAAGCATCATTGCTGCAGGGCCTCCTCCTATGATGACTAAGTTCTTCATGATTACTTGCTCATTGCTTTCATGAAGCTTATCACCTTTCTAGCGTATTCCTCACCGCCTAGTTCCCATACATTTGTATGGTTCGCACCTATTATCTCCACAAAATCACTATTCCTATTCTGCAACACTTCGAAATTTGCTTTACCGTATTCGATGCTTATTCTTCTATCTTCAGACCCATGCACCATTAAGACTGGTTGTTTTATATTTTTACAATAAGAAATCGGACTCGCTTTATCTGGATCAAAATTAGCCATTGATCCAGCCCTGTTTACTAAATAATTTGAAAACAATTTTATACTAATACCTAGGTGATATTTTATATAATCGTGAGTGATCGTTCTGAATTCTGAAAATGTACTTTCAACAACTCCAAAGTCTAGCCTCTCATCACTACCAAGCGACTGCAGGGCTATAGCTCCACCTAACGATTGACCAAATATTCCAATTTTATGATTCTGACCCCTCTTTATCAAAACATCGAGTAGACTAGAAACATCCTTTTTTTCAAAAACTCCAAAAGAACAATTATCTCCCCCGCTCTGCCCATGACCCCTTGAGTCTAACGCTATAACATTAAATCCTTCTTTTGCTAATCTATTACTTAAAGTAATAAAGTGCTCTTTTCTTGACCTGATTCCATGCAAGAGAATTATTGTTCCAATGACTGTATCACTTTTAGCATAGGTTTCAGAAGCAACTAACTCTACATCATCAAAAGAAGCAAATCGAATTTCTCTACCTACCTCTGCAGAATAATTAAAAGTTTGAGCATCTGACTTTTTACTTACACCACGAATAGATTCAATAAGAGGATTCCTGATTTCAGTTATAATCCTAGGCACATAAAAATGTAGAAACAATAGACCAAATACTAAGAGTACAGCGACACCTATTTTTATTTTTCCAAATGCTCCTATCTTCATAAATTATTCTTCGAGCCCTATTATTCATCCAGCCTTTTCAGAAATCATATTCCGCACCTTCACAAATAAAATAATGCCTGCAAAAATTAGAGTCACGGCATTTCCTAAGATGATAGGCATATTTTCGATTGCAAAACCATAAATCAACCATAAAATGATCCCAGAAACAAACCCTAGATACATTAGCAAAGAAATATCATCAGTAGACCTAGTTTTTAATGTCTTTAGTGCTTGAGGTATAAATGCACTAGTTGTAAGTATAGCAGCAACTATCCCTATCCAATCAATTGTCGTCATCTTGTATCTCTTATTTATCCTGCAAAATCTTAATAACCCTTCCTGGCGTATAAGGTGCATCTGCATCCTCTAACGAATCTTCTAATTGCTTTAATTTACCTAATGCAGTTTTGATATCATCAAGTATCGGCGCAAATTCGGCCTTAGCTATTCTGTATCCATCTTGGTGGGTCTTAGTTGGGGCTGCTGTAGAGTTAGATTGTTCATAACTAATCCAGCCCATTCTGCCATAGGCTGTTATGGGTTGTTGAATATCTAGTTTTGACTTCAGTCTATCGCCATACATTTTTAATTCTATTGCTTTGATATCATTTTTTAGTTCACGCATATTTTGCACTAAAGACTCAGCTGGAGTCTCAACCATTTCTACAGCTTTGGATATGTACTTCATTTTGTTTTTTATCTCAGAGACCGCCCCTGCTGCTCCGTCCATTGCTCTTGATAGCTCAGCCACATCTCTTTGGAAAGTGGTCTTAGCTTGCTTATCTGTAGCTGGCATTACACTGTTATTCAGTGCTTTCACTTTGAATGATCGTGGCTCTCCAACCATACTCAGCTTACCCCCTATACTCTTAGCCATTTGTACATTGTAAGTTCCTGGTGCGACTAGTGTACCCTGCGGAGTCCCTGCAAAAGGATTATAAAATGATGGTTTACTTAAGCTAATCGCATCTTTGGAGTTATACCTGAGATCCCACTTTACTCTATTGATACCCTTCTTAGTTTTTTGGCTAATCCTCTTAATTATATTTCCGTCAATATCAGAAATAATAAATTGTAACTGAGGAGCAATTTCATCAGCTTCCGCCTTGAGTTCTTCATAAGTCGGGTAGCCAGTCCCAGAAGCAGATTTATTGGTTTCTTTTTCTTTCTCTTTTCTGATGTCTTTTAGACTTTTAATCTCTTCATCAAAATAGTATGGAATGATAGCAACAGGATCAAGATTTTCTGCTGAATAGTAACTGTCTCCTTGAAATGATCTTCCCGGCAGTCCAAGTGGTGTGCTCTGTTCATACATCAAGGCTTCTCTAATCGGGAATATTTGTGCAGAGGCTACTTTTCCAGCAGCGTCTATTTCGCGAAGGGAAGAATAATCATCCAACACATAAAATCCTCTTCCAAAAGTTCCGAGCACTAAATCATTTTCTCTTTTCTGGATGGCAATATCTCTAACGGCTATCGTAGGTAATCCACTTTTCATTTGTTTCCAATAAGCTCCTCCATTAGTTGAGAAAAACAGGCCAAACTCAGTACCTACAAACAATAAGTCCTTATCAACATGATCTTGCTCTATCGCATATACTGAACCTCTGTCTGGAAGATTATTACTTATCTTTTTCCAAGTAAGTCCTTTATCACTACTTCTAAAAAGGTAAGGCTTAAAATCGCCATACTTATGATGATTGAATGCTGCATAAATAACATTTGCATCATGCTGCGAGGTATATACTGCATTCACATAACTTCTGTCCGGTGCCCCATTGATAGTTGAAATTTTTCGCCATTCACCCCCTCCATCTTCTGAGACATGTATCAGTCCATCATCTGTACCTACCACTAAGAGATTTTCATCTAGAGGAGATTCAGAAAATGAGACGATAGCTCCATATGGTGAAGTCGATCTATTTTTTGCTACCGCATCAACTCCCCAAAGTTTATCCATTATCTTAAGTTCATTACGATTGGTCTGAGTACTTAGGTCCCCAGATAATACCTCCCAACTATTACCATAATCATCAGATCTAAAAACCTTATTAGCACAGAAATACACACGACCTGTCTTATGTTGACTTACTGCAAGTGGTGCGTCCCAATTCCATACATAGTCATTTTCGTCTTTTCTAGGTTTAGGTTGTATACCTACTTCTTCTCCACTCTTACGATCGTACCTTACTAATACACCATACTGAGACTGTGCGTAGACGATATCAGGATTCTGAGGATCTACTTGCGATTCGAAACCATCACCACCATGAGTAATAAACCAATCTCTATTGGTAATACCATGCTTAGTAATTGTCCTTGAAGGGCCACCTAGACTAAAGTTGTCTTGCGTGCCACCATAGATATTATAAAACGGTTCATCATTGTCCAGTGCCACCTTATAAAACTGAGTGACTGGTAAGTTTGCCTTAAAGTCCCAATTTTTGGCAGCATCCCATGTCTCATAGATCCCGCCATCACAGCCTACAATCCAGTGCTTATTATTTGTTGGATTAATCCACATACTATGATTGTCTACGTGCTTATAGTCCTCTCCACAGTTCTTAAATGTCTTTCCTCCATCTTTGGAGACTTTCATCCAGGTATCCATAGCGTAGACTGTGTTAGGCTCGATAGGATCTGCGATGATCTCTTGATAATAATTTCCACTTGTAGTATATTTTCCTTGCTTCTCCCAACTCACTCCGCCATTCATCGAGCTATAAAACCCTCCTTTACTCTCCGCCGCTTCTACTATCGCATAAATGATATCAGGGTTCGCGGGACTGATTGCGAGACCTATTCTTCCTAAGTCAACTTTAGGAAGGCCGTTGTTCACTTTATCCCATGTAGCTCCACCATCTGTTGTTTTATAGAGACCAGAAGAAGGTCCACCACCTAAATAGGTAAAGACATGTCTTCTTCTCTGATGCGCTGCAGCATACATTACATTAGGATCTCTCGGGTCCATGACTAAGTCTGACACACCTGTATGCTTATCGATTACTAAAGACTCATTCCAAGTCTTGCCTCCATCTTCTGTACTATACACTCCCCTCTCTCCTCCACTACTCCATAGTGGTCCGATAGCTGCCACATATACCTTATCACTATTTTCTGGGTGGACAATGATTTTACCGATATGCTCTGAAGTTTTTAATCCTGTATTTGTCCAGCTAGCGCCCCCGTTTGTAGACTTGTAAACACCATCGCCATAGGCCACACTTCGTTGTCCATTATTTTCTCCTGATCCTACCCATATGGTATTAACATTGTTAGGATCGATAGTTACGCAACCAGTAGAGTAAGATCCCTCGCCATCAAATATTGGTTTGAAGGTCGTTCCATTATTTACAGTTTTCCACACACCTCCACTCGAGACGGCTACATAATATTCAAAATGATTTTTAGGATTAAAAGCGATGTCAGATATCCTACCGGATGTAATCGCCGGACCAACACATCTAAAACTCACCCCTGAGATCGATAGCTCATCTAATGGATGTTTTTTATCAGTCTCTTGTTTAGAATTCTTTTGCGCATAGTTTTCTGTAGGCAACAAAAATATGCATAGACCTAATAAGATGAGAATAGCTGATTTAAAAGTTTTCATTTTATTGAATGTTATTGATTATAAATAGACCATTAGTCTTTGATATTCGAATAGATGCAGATAGACAATCATAGTTTTAAATATTCGCAAGTTTAGATTATCTCGAAAGCTCGTTTTCTTAAACCACTTTAACCACCTCAAAAGTCCGTTCCTCTTCAATCTGCCCAGTGACAGCTTCTATAAATATTTCTGTTATGATATTTCTTCTTTCTTCGTTTTCTTCTGACAGAAAGTACTCCATGTTTTTGATATACAAGATAACATGCGGTGCTTTCAACCATGATAAGTCACTCAACATATCTGCAAATGCATCTAAGTTATTACCAAAATATTCAGGGAATTCTAAACGAGACCCAAGCTTCTTGTAAAGTTTTTTTATCGTCTTAGTCTTCTTACCATCGAGCTTTGCTATATGTTTCTCATCGCTCGAGCTTAGTCGATCTGCTTTATTTATTGTCGTTATCATTTCTGTTTTTGTTGAAGAAGTAATGAATCTTTTTAAAAAATGCTTTGGACCGGAGCACTATAATTGCACTGCTTAAGTAGAGAGATTTGATCTACTCTATTTTCTTAAAAGTTTTATAATGATCATCTGTATAATAAGCACTTCCATCAGAGCCAGTAACCAACCTTTCGGCTCCTCGATTTTTTCCTTTTACTTTTCGATTTACATCCCACTCCTTGTACTTTAGTTTCTTACCGTTACTATCATTTTTGGGCAAGCGTTTTTCTCGGTTCTGGAAGGTTCGTCCACCCACAAAGTTTTTAGGAGCTTTTCCTGTACTTTGTACCGTTTGTAAAACATCCATCACATGCGCAGGAATAGCCGAAGCGTTGACCGAAGATCCGTCTGTACCACTAAAAATATCGGGACCATAACTTTGATAAAATGCAATCCCAAGTAATGCTACTAAAAGAAGCAGTTTTACTATTTTAGAAAAATTCATAATCAAATTATATTTATTCTTTGGTTCTATTGATAAGTCAGGTTGCTGCTATCATTACTTGTTTACAATCAATTCAATTGGCTTACCTACTTCCGATTTGTTGTTAATATAATTATGCCCTATCAACGCAGCAAGTGTAGCTGCTATCTGACTTTGTGTCCTCTGTTTCTTGTCTGTGATCATTCCTCTCGGCGCGATATCTGGACCAATCGCTGCTAGCCAAATCTCACTTGCTCCTTTTATTGTTTTACCATGACTTGTCCATTCGGATTTTGTCTCCTCTCCTCTACCATGATCTGTAGCGATAATAATCGAAGTCTTATCTTTATAAAATGGGTTACTTTGTAAGTACGTCCAAAGCTGTGATAGCCACTCGTCAGTTGCATGTGCACTGTCCAGATATTTGTCATAATCACTAGCATGTGCATTGTCATCTGTTTCATCAAAAGCTATATAAAGAACCTTGGGGTGATTCTTCTTGATATACTCCATAGCTAATTCAAAAGTAAATCCATCCCATCTTATGCCTCCAAAAGGGGGCGGCATCTCTTCGATCAATTTGTTAAGCAATTTCTCTTTTTGATTAAGTGGCTTGCCATTAGTAATAGCACCCTGTATACTCACAGGTATGCCACTGCGCTTATCATTGATAATGTATGGGAACACATCCCAAGAAGCGAATGCAGCAATCTTACCAAAATAAGCAGGCTGGTGATGTAACCATTCTAAGACCGTTTGGTTTTTGTTATACACCTTAGCATTAGAGTCCACATACGGATCGCTAAATCCAGTTAGGATTTCATTATACCCAGGGTAAGAGAACCTAAAAATATTAGTACAGTCCATTTTATTTCCGATCCATCGGTTACCATAAATCTGTCCTCGTTTAGCAACTGTGCCCCATAGCCATGGCAGTAGTTTTGATCTGGCTTCTTCTTTTGTTTGAGCGGAATATTTTGCCTGTAAAGCTAAGCTGTCTTTGGTGAATTTTTCGTCAATTCTTAATTCCTCGTCTATACCTCCAAAAACCTCTTGCCATCTTAATCCATCTATGGTAACTAAGACGATATTCTCCGTCTGCTGGGCTGACAATTGAACCAACCCAATAGTGAACAAACCAATTACTAAGAAATATTTTAAATAGAAATTCATTAACTTGACTGTCTTAATTATCAATTTGCGATGACGAAATCAATTATACGACTTTCCAGCCTATTTATCCTTTGCCTATTATACAATTATGTAGATGCTCAACTGAGTGTAGCCAAGATATATAGCGACAATATGGTTATACAGCGAGATCAATTTGTTAAAGTATGGGGATGGAATAGTCCAGGAGAAATGGTAACTGTTGATTTTAAGGGTAAGGATTACGAGGCCCTAGCTAACAACTCAGGAGAGTGGCATGTGACTTTACCTAAAACGAAAGCTGGTGGACCTCACACCATGAGGATATCTTCTAAAAGTGAAATTATAAATCTAAGCAATATCCTGTTTGGAGATGTATGGTTATGCTCAGGCCAATCTAATATGGAGTGGCCACTAGCCTATGCAATGAATGCCAGTGAAGAGGTTGCAAATGCTACAGATGACCAGATAAGGCACTTTAAAGTGCCCCTTACTTTCGCTAGCGAACCTGAGAATGAATTGGCTGGAGGGAGCTGGCTCAGTTGTTCACCTGATACGGCTGGCAGTTTTACGGCAGTTGGATACTTTTTTGCAAGAGCCATTAGAGAGCATCACGATGTACCTATAGGATTACTCAATTCATCTTGGGGCGGAAGCAGAATAGAGCCATGGATGAGAAGAGAAGTCTTAAGTAAAAATGGTGAAGACCCAGCCAAAGCCATGGTCGAAGCAGCGAAAAAAAGATCCGAAGAAAACAAAGCTAGATTAGAAAAAATAGTAGGCCCTTTATCCAATCAAGACAAAGGAATGGAAAATGGAAAACCTCTATGGGCATCTTCAAAGCTAGATGACAGTAAATGGGAAAGCCATAATTTGCCTGGCCAGTGGGAAGGGCAAGGGCTTGATGGTTTTGATGGTATGGTCTGGTATAGAAAGTCAGTAACATTAAGCAAAGCAGATCTGCTCAAAGATATCAAAGTAGGCGTAGGCAGAATTGATGATTCTGACATCACCTTTATAAATGGTAATAAAGTCGGTGGACTCGAAAATCAATATAATACTGCAAGGGTTTATGATGTCAATTCTCTTTATCTAAAGGAAGGAGAGAATATAATTGCGGTCAGAGCAGAAGATACTGGCGGGGGTGGAGGTATACATGGTGAAGCTTCAGAACTATTTATCCAGATCGGAGATGATAAAAGGCAACTTGCAGGACCATGGAAACATAGGGTGTCAGCTGTACACACCAATCAAGGGTTTACACCCAATCAGACCCCTACCTACCTTTACAACAAAATGATACATCCAATTATTGATTTTCCTATCAAAGGAGCTTTATGGTATCAAGGTGAATCCAATGCAAATGAAGCAGGTGCCTATATCTATCGGGATCTCTTCAAAACTATGATTACCGATTGGAGAAAATTATGGGGTGTTGGAGATTTTCCATTTTTGTATGTACAACTAGCTAACTTCATGGCTGCCGATCAAGAGCCAACAGAAAGTAGCTGGGCAGTACTTAGAGAATCCCAATCGGAAGCACTTGCACTTGTAAACGTAGGCGAGGCTGTAATAATAGATATCGGAGAAGCTGAAGATATACACCCCACGAATAAGCAAGATGTAGGCCTAAGGCTTTCTCTAGCAGGAAGAAAACTTGCTTATGGTGAGAATCCAGTTTACTCAGGACCAACTTATCAAAGTCATAGTCGCAGTGGCAATAAAATAAATTTGTCCCTTGACCATATTGGAAGTGGATTAGATGTGAGAGATCGATATGGTTATGTAAAAGGTTTTGCTTTATGTGGTACTGATGGAAAATATAAATGGGCGATGGCTACTGTCAAAAACAATAAAATAGAAGTGTGGCATCCCGATATTGCTCGCCCAACTGGTTTGAGATATGGATGGGGGAATAATCCATATGATCTAAATCTATATAATAAGGAAGGCTTACCTGCTTCGCCATTTCGCATAGAAAAGTTATGACAGTAGGATCATAGATGTTTCATTAAAAGAGATTGGAAAAATAAATTTAAACTTCAAAATATTTTATATGGGATTATTTTCAAGGCTATTTGGTAATAAATCTGAGAGCAAAACCAATGAAATATTGTTTGCTGAGAATGATGAGAAAATGGAGGAGGCTTATAAAATGGCAAGGAAAACATTTAAATATTTTTGGAGAGAGGTATATTGGGAATCTAGAAGAATAATTAAAGCTCATAACTTTGCGATGGTCAAGATTAGATTTGAGGAAAAAGGCGCTGTGGAGCATATGTGGATCAATGATATTTTTTTTGATGGGGAGATAATAACTGGCACATTGGTAAATTCTCCAGGACAACTCAGAGATATAAAAGTCGGTGACCGCGTAAAGAAAACTATTGGAGATGTAAGTGATTGGCTGATAGCTATCAATGGCAACACTTTAGGAGGGTTTACAATCCACTCTATGCGAGCTAACTTGAGGGGCCAAGACTTAGTAGACCATGATAACAAATGGGGACTCAACTTTGGTAGTTTTGATGATATACTTTATGTACATGAACAAAAAGAAAATCCAAATAACTTAATTGAACATCCTATGTGTATAAATATGGCTCCGAAAGTCGAGGAGTTTTATGATCAAAATCCTGATGAGATTAGTTACATTAACGAGATGGGGCTATCCTTACTTCACATAGATGCCATTGCTGGTAATAGAAAGAATCTTGAAATTCTTTTAAAATTAGGAGTCGACAAAAATCTCAAATCTAAGGCTGGCAAAACCGCTCACGATTACGCATCTCAAATGGGATGGGATCATATTTTAGATGTTTTGAGTTGACTCGACTTAATATCCTATAATAATAAGTTAATCCCAACGACATTAAAAATCTTAAATTAAAAGTTGGCCCAACAGCTAAGAAGATTCTGCTGGAAAGAGGTCTTCGACCTGAAGACGTAAGAGTTATTCCAGCTGCAGCAGGAGGGCCTAAGTGGATGACGCTCTACCCTCTTTATAGATTTCTGTTTGGAGAATGGTTAACTCAATCAGACCAAAAGATCGAATTAATTGGTGCCTCGGCAGGAGCGTGGAGTATGGCATGCGCTGCACAACCAAAACCCCTCGAAGCATTCGAAAAGTACTTAAAAGGATACGCTGGACAGAGGTATCCTGATGTTCCTACTCAAAAAGAAATTAGCGAAAAATGTAGAGGTATTATTACTGGACTTCTGGGAGAGAAAGGCATAGATGATATTCTTAATGCAGAGCGATATAATCTCAATGTTATTACGAGCCCAAGTAAATTTACCTACGAGCCAAAACAACTAAAGCAAAAATTATTTATCGCTGCATTTTGGAACCTGATATCTCGTAAAAATCTCGGTAATTATTTTGAAAGAAATATTTTTTCAGCAAAATCAACAGACCTTGTTACCATTGATGATATACCTACAGAGCTTATTGAACTCACGCCAGATAATATTGAGCAAGCTTTACTAGCTTCTGGAGCAATTCCAACTATCATAGATCCTATTTTGATCAACGATAAGATACACTGGGATGGTGGCATTACAGATTATCATATTGATCTTAAATACAAACTTGAGGATGGCATAGTTCTCTATCCTCATTTCCATAAAGAAATAATACCTGGCTGGTTAGATAAGTATCTTAAACTTAGGAGTGCAAATCCACTCAATCATGATAGGACGGTGATGATTTATCCATCAGACTCTTTTATCAAAAGTCTTCCTACTCAAAAAATCCCAACTAGGGATGAGTTTAAAACCTTTTTTCAAAAAGATGATGAACGCATTAAACTTTGGTATGAGATAGTAGAGCGTTGTCAGGAGCTTGCGGAAGATTTTAGAGAATTAATAAATACCCCAATTAAAGCAGATATAATTGAAGGCTTTTAAAACTAAAAATATTTAGACCAGATCTATACCAATGTGTTTTCTATTACAATTATCGATCGAATATTCATGATTTCAAATAATGCTTATAGCACCGAAACAAAATAAGAGAAGGTTATATAAGCCAGAAATCCAATGACAGAAAACATCAACAATACAACAGTTAGACTTAACATTTTTGACAATAATGACTCCTCTCGATAACTAGACTCTTTACTTGCACTTAGAACGTACTTACCCTTATGCTTAAAATTCTTATTGAATAATTTAGGCTTCCGAAATTGAATTCGATTTGCAGTTCCGTAATAACTTATGCTTGGAAAACTTTTATTACCTGCCATGATATTCATATTTGTTTAATTATAAGTTAGATACAAATGAAACCATATAGTTATCAACTCGATTAGTCTAGATAGAAACTCGACGAAGATCGTTAAACGAAATTGTCCATACGGATTCAAAACATTATCATTTAGTCGAAGCTAAATACCCTTTTTTATGAGTCATTACACATTTTTGATTGTTAGTCGATAATCCAAACATACTTGTCGATACCTTGAAACTTTAAGGCACCTCATTGCAGTTATAGCGATAACCAAATTGAACAATCATGAGTTTATTCAGAGTTATTTTAGCGATTATCTTCCCTCCTTTAGCAGTCATAGATAAGGGATTCGGATCATTAATTATTACGTTCATCTTGACCTTATGCGGATGGGTACCTGGTGTGATAGCAGCATTAGTTATTCTTAACAGATGCGACGAAGATCACGGCTATGTGCCAAGTAAGATTTAAAAAAATCATAAAGCTTTTCAAATAGAGATATTGTAAACGTAGGAGTGTAACTTGTAGAGGCGTGAAAACTTCTAGATTATTACTTTTTTGTTTCTTTTGTTTGATAACCAATTTTGGCTTTGCTGACTATAGCGTATCTGGCAGAGTAAATCTTTCTGGGCAATGGCAACCTCAGATCTTTCTCGCTGCGATTGATAAGCTAGATGACTATTACAATGCATATCCAGACCTCATAGTCGATGCAGCTAACATAAATCCTGATGGTACATTTTTGCTACAGGGAAGCACGTTGCCTCCAGAGAAAAAATTCTATAGGATCTACCTAATGAAGGAGCAGAACTCTGAGTTTGATGCATGCCTTTATGTGGGCGGCGATGATCATAATTTTATACATGTTGTATTAGATAGTGATACAGAGCTAGTTATTGATAGTGATGCTACGTACAATGCACCCTTTGGAAATTATACTGTCGAAGGAAACTATGACAATGAAATGATGAGGGCCTTAGCGAGATTGGTTTATCCGAGCTATTATTTCTACCAGATAAAGTTTCCTTCAGAGCTGAGGTTTTCTCAAGAGAAACTCAATCGTGATTTAATAAGCTTCTCAGACACTTGTTCGAGCACTATGGCTTCATTAGCAGCCGTGATAAATACGGATATGGACAAGTATCATAAGAGTAATTCTGCATTTTATTCCTCTTTTGCCAATAGACTGGGTAAAGACTTAGATGATAATAGCTACAGAGAAGATTACGACAGAAAACTCAGATACTACAATCCAGATATCAAGGCTGAGAATAGTTGGAAAGATCCTCTCATTCTATTACTTGTCGGCCTCAGTTTATTCTTAATATGGCAGAATATACAATTGAGAAAAAAGCCAAAAGAGAACAATAATGAAGCAGAAATCCAAACAGATCTCACAGAGCAACTTACTAACAAAGAAAAGGAGATTCTAAACTTGATCACAGCAGGAAAATCTAATAAAGAAATAGCTAGTGATCTGTTTATAGAATTAAGCACTGTGAAAACGCACATCAACAAAATCTATTCGAAGCTAAATATCTCTCAAAGAAAAGAAGCTGTCAAAATCGGAAAAAGCCTTAGCCTATAGGGGTCTAGTCCTGAATTCCACCCTTCCACACCCTAAATATCAACCTAGCAAATGTTTTAAAAAGTATAATCTGCCTATAGATTTGAATTTTACTAATCATAAAAATCTTAACCAGATGAAATTTTTCAATGCTATATTTTTACTAATTCCATTTTTTGCATTCCTATCCCAAGTACATGAATCCGCTACAATAGAGTCTACCGTAGTTAGCCATATCTCAATTGAGGATATCGAAGCGATCACTAAAGCTGATGATAAAAAAGTAATCATCAAACTCTCGGCAGCGTGGTGCAAACCTTGCAAGAAGCTATCTAAGACTTTAGAGGATAAAGAAATCCAAAGTTACTTGAGCGATAATTTTCATGTTGTTGATTTCGACATTCAGACTAAAGGTTCTATAACCTACAAAGGCAAATCATATGATTATGTAGATGATCCTAAAATGGGATACCATGCGCTGGCTTATGAATTACTTGAGAATAGACTGAGCTTTCCCGCACTGCTTGTGCTAGATACTCAACTTAACAAAATAGACCTAACCAGAGGGTATAAGAATAAGAGGCAGTTATTAGATTATTTAAAAAACGTCTAGTGCTCTTATGTCTGAACTATAATTTGTTGGGTTAACAAATTATTGGATTTATTTATATCTCAACAAATAGATATTAGAGTATGATATCGATTAGGGCCGACCACAATTTTAAGCAAAAATCATCTTAGAACAATTATCTTTTAGGAGATTGCCTTAGGCAACTCCTATTTTTTTATTAGTCAGAATATTATCTTCTATTTCACCTTCCTTCCTGCAATATAAACCTGGTCTACTTTTATCTTACTTATCTCGTCAGGGTTTATCGAAAGAGGATCTTTTGATAAAACTACAAGATCTGCTTGCTTACCTACTTCTAAAGAACCGATCTTATCTTCAGCAAACAATTGCCATGCTGCATTAATTGTAATTGCACGCAGTGCATCTCTAATATCAATAGCCTGATCTATACCTAGAGGACGACCATTAAGTGTTTTTCTGGTGACTGCAGTTTGTACCGCTAGTAATGGGTCTGGGGGATACATCGGCGAATCGTTGTGTAGAGATATTTTTAGACCAGCATCTACCGCATCCTTAAGCGGCATAAATCTACTTGCTCTATCCTCTCCTACTATCCGCGCAAGAAAATCCCCATAGTAGTAAACGTGATTGATATGAAAACTAGGATAGATATCTAACGTTGCCATTCTATCAACCTGTTCTTTTTTTAATAAGGCAAGATGTTCCATCCTATATCTATGATCTTCCTTGGGGTGTTGCTTCAGTGCACTCTCTAGTACATTCAGGGTATTGACACAGGCACTGTCTCCTTGTGCATGGATTGCGATCTGAAACCCTGCAGCTGCATCTTTTGTCACTAATTTATCAAAAACTCTCAAAGGCATCATGATATGACCAAACGTACCCTTATCAATACTTAATTTATTTACGCTCAGATCACTCTCAGAATAGGGTTCTGAGAGTAACATAGATCCCGTATATGGCGATCCATCAGACCAGTACTTGGTACCCATATATTTATAATATGGATTGTCATCAAAAGAAGGTCTTGCGCTATAATCCAATCCCCCTATTCGATACATAAACATCCTTAGTGACGGATCTTCCAAAGACATTTTTTGGATCGTAGCTTCTGCATTAGGTATAAGGGCATCTATCAGACCAAGCACACCTATACTTGTGACGCCATAAGTATTGTATTTTTTATAAACTGATTTTAGCATTGCCTGAATTATTGCATCAGGAGTCCTTTCCATAACCTTGAGAATAGGTGCGAGTGGAGCATTCTCAGTAATCAATCCTGTTAGCCTACCGTTCTCATCTTTTTCATAATACCCTCCACCAGGTGGGTTTACGATATCATCCTTAATACCAGCAAGGTCTAAGGCAAAAGAATTAAAATAATGTGAATGCATACTCTGCATCATCACCCATATCGGATGCTTCTTAGATATCTCGTCAAGGACTTCTCGATATGGAGGGAAAGCGCCTTCTAACAACATCGCATCCCAACCAAATCCTAATATCCATTTACCTTCTGGTGTTTCTGCTGCTGCAGTTCTTAGTTCTTCTAGCGCTTCTTCGGCAGTCTTGTGAGTAATACCACTAACATCTACCCATTGGTAGAGTCCTGCGCTGGCAGCAGGATGCGTGTGTGGTTCAATCAAGCCAGGCATTAATGTTTTGCCGCCTAAATCAATCACCGTTGCTACTCCTTCAGCGTCCTTTAATCCTCTGCCTACATAGATGATTTCTTCTCCCCTCACCACTATAGACTCAGCTATGCTAAATGACTCATCAACAGTTATAATATTCCCATCCTTAAAAATCAGATCACCCTCTTGCAATAAGATAGGAGGTGCCTCCCTGCAAGAAAAAAATATAAGAATCAAAAGAAAAGAAAGGCATTGAAAAATCTTCATAATATTTGTTTAAATAGCAGACGGACGATCATGACTTAATAATGAAATGTGCAAATGATCTGCAGTCCCTCCGTGCCTTAAGGTATTAAACCCCATTAACTTAAAGTACCATATGGTTAGCATGTTTCTTATCTTACTTCTGTCTTTAGTCCTAAGGTCGAGTGCATGCGTATAGCCATCTTTTTGTTGATAGTGAAGGGAGTGAGATTTTTGATTCAGCCCCATTTTAGTATAATCTTCTGGTTGTCGTTGGCCATCAGTAATTAACAACCCTTTATCCAAATAGATAAGTGTACTCACACTTAATCTAAGAATTGGATGCACCTGACTTATTTCATCCTTAATCTTAGATGTTTTAGTATTATTTCCAGAAAAAAACAAGATGCCTTGTAGGCTAAAGAGTATCATTAATAATATGGCTATAATAAACCTACGCTTGATAGCATCAAATCCTCCAAAGCTCCCTGTCAACCTCCCATAAAAGAAAGAGAAATAAATGAATAAAAGAATAGCACTAAAGCCAACCCCTCCCATAGCGCTCATCCATGGTGCAAGCGCATAACTCTCATGTAGGAATACTGCTCCTCTAATCAACACTATGAAAGGGAATATGAGAAGAAATATCAACTTAATAAACTCATAGAATAGCCAAAGCATGCTTGAAGATATACCATATCACTAAATAATCCTTCTCCAATTATCTCTGTAATCATAGGCTTTGTAGGGGTCTAGACCTAAATTCAACCCCTTTTAACCTTAAATATCCTTTAGGCTTTAACATATCTTCTTTAATTTTGATGTTATACTATAAACTACCATCAATAACAGATAATGAGATATACATTTTACATTCTAGTGACAGCAATTCTTTTTTCTTGTGGCAATGCAGCTCCAGCAGAACCTGATAACTATACAGAGATACCATGGGTGTCTATGAGTGAAGTAGAGAGCCTTGTAAAAAAGAATCCAAAGAAAATACTTGTAGACGTCTATACTCCTTGGTGTGGACCATGCAAAATGATGGATAGAAATACTTTTACAAATGAAGATATTATCAATCAAGTAGGCAAAAATTTCTATGCTGTGAAGTTTAATGCAGAAGGCCCTGAGAAATTTAACTTTATGGGTAAAGAATATGCTAACCCTAGCTATGATCCTGCTCGTGCTAAGACAAGAAATGGTAGGCACCAATTATCCTCGTTCTTCAATGTAAGTGGATATCCGTGCCTTGTGATCTTGGATGAGAATATGAGAATAGTTGATAAGATCTTAGGTTATAAAACACCTACACAATTAGCTCCAGAGCTGGCTAAGCACCAGAAGCTGAGCATGCTTAGCGAGTAACTTGGTGCTGCTGACTGTTATCGATTTTCAAAGATCCTTTGTAACTCCTTCTTGATAACCTTACCCATCACATTGCGAGGTAAGTCTTCTTGGACTATATACTGGCGAGGAATTTTATAATTGGGTAATTTATCTTTTAACCATTCTCTCAATTGAGGTATGATATCTTGGTCATTGGCCATTACTAAACTTGCACCGATAATTTCGCCATACTCAGCATCATCGATTCCTACTACCCCACAGTCTTTAATGTCAGGATGCTGCCTAAGGATTTCTTCGATTTCTAGTGCAGATATTTTGTAACCTCCAGACTTGATGATATCTACAGAGTTCCTACCAAGTATTCTGTAATAGCCATTATCAAGCACAGCGATATCACCTGTCTTAAACCAACCATCGACAAAGGTTTCTTTAGTTGCCTCTGGCTTTTGCCAATACTCTTTAAACACATTAGGCCCCTTAACTTGTATCTCTCCCGATTCCCCCTCCTCTACTAGCATATTATCCTCATCTACTATCCTGATGGTCACTCCTGAAAGCGGCTGCCCAATATGCCCAGGTCTGCGCTCGGCTCTATAGGGATTACTTATCGCCATTCCCATTTCAGTCATTCCATATCGCTCTAGCAAGGTATGCCCGCTAATACTTTTCCACTGCTCCAGCGTAGATATTGGTAAAGCTGCCGAGCCCGAAACCATCAATCTAAATTTATTTAACACAGCAGAAATTTCATCTTGCTCTACAGCAGGCAACTTCTCCCAATAATGAATCAGCTTATAATAAATCGTAGGTACGGCCATAAACAGATTAACCTCTCCTTTGTTAAAGACATTAAATATTTTCTCTGCCTCAAACCTTGGTAAAAACTCACAACAGGCTCCACACCACAAGGCACAACTCAATATGTTTACGACACCATGCACATGATGGAGCGGCAAGATATTGAGAATATGATCTTCTTTACACCACTCCCAAGAGGTTATTAAAGACACGATTTGTGCTTCTATGTTTTGATGACTGCTTACTACCCCTTTAGGCTTACCAGTTGTACCAGAAGTATATATGATCATCCCTCGTCTACTTGCATCAATGTCAGGCAAGACGCCTTCTTTAGCCTCTACCTTTTCTATAGGAATAGCTTTGATTTCAAAATCATCAAACACCGGTTCAATCAAATCTGAATACTCACGAGAATAAATAATAGCCTTTGCTTCTGTATCTTCTATCACGTACTTGATAGATGCGTATGGATGCTTTATACAAAGTGGTACTGCGATTCCACCTGCTCTCCAGATTCCCCATTGCACACTGGCATAGTCAAAACCAGGAGCTACGATGAATGCTACCCTTGCCTCGTTGAGATCTGTTTTGCCATCTAGCAGCATCAAAGCAATATTCGAAGACGCATCAAGTAAATCTTGGTAGCTATAGTCTGCACCATTGCTCTTGATAGCAATTCTATCAAGGTGGTTATTTGCATTATTAATAAGAGTAATCATAATCCGTTATGATGCGAATTTGTAAATTTTTCTCCGTTTTGATGTACTGATAGGGACATAATTAAATCACTTTTACTCCGTATCACTCCACAGCTACTCCTTCATAATCTTGATAGAGTTAATATCTAATCTATATTTATCACAATCTAATTACAATATGATATCTTCAAATAATGAAAACGCCCTATCCCCCTTTAACATTTATGAGTTTACTATTAGTGGTTATTATTTTCATTGGATGCAGTAATAATCTCCAAGACTTGCAAAAAGATATTACGATCTCATCAACATTTAAGAATGTGATGATCGATAGCACGACAATACCCTATAGCGTATGTGAGCCTAGCATCTGCATATCACCTTTAGATCAAAATATTATCGTCGGAGGATCTGTCCTCGACAATGTTTACCTATCATCGGATGGTGGTACCACTTGGACTAAAGATAAGCTTACGTCATCACACGGAGTATTTGGAGATCCTGTAATCAGAGCAGATTTTAAAGGCAACTTCTATTTTTCGCATCTTTCTAATCCGACTGGAAGAGCCTATCAAGATGATGAGTTTTTAGATAGAATCGTAGTACAAAAATCAACTGATAATGGAACTAGCTGGAACGACGGAAGCTATACTAAACCCAGCACGACTAAGGACCATGATAAACAATGGATGGCAGTAGATCCTAATAATAACAACCTTTATATGACATGGACAGAGTTTGATAAGTATGGTAGTAAAGAAGCTAAGGATAAATCAAGAATTCTTTTTTCTCGATCTATAGATGGTAGCACCTCGTGGTCAGACCCTATCACAATAAGTGATCTAGAAGGAGATTGTGTAGACGATGATGATACAACGGAAGGAGCAGTCCCTGCAGTAGGGCCAGCCGGAGAAGTCTATGTTACCTGGGCTTATGATGAAAAGTTATTTTTTGACAAATCTACGGATGGAGGACTCACCTGGGGCAATGATTTAATCATTGCTGATCAGCCTGGAGGATGGACAATCGATGTACCCGGTATACCTAGATGTAATGGTATGCCTATCACAGAAGTAGATCTGAGTCAAGGACCATATCAAGGCAATATATATGTCAACTGGGGTGACCAGCGCAATGGTGCTGATGATACCGACATCTGGATCACTAAATCAATTGATGGAGGTGGTAATTGGTCAACCCCCAAAAGAGTAAATGATGATTTAGCTGGGAAGCATCAGTTTCTAAGTTGGATGGATGTAGATCCTTCTACAGGATATATCTACATCGTATTCTATGACCGTCGTGCATATGAGGATAACGCAACTGATGTTTATCTAGCCTACTCTACGGACGCAGCTGAGACCTTTACAAACGTCAAAATCAGTAAAGAATCGTTTACACCTACTATCGGTGGATTTTTTGGGGACTACAATGATATCAGTGCATACAACGGTACCATCAGGCCGATATGGACTAGACTAGATGGATATGTCCAAAGCGTATGGACCGCATTGATAGAAGTAAAGTAAATTACTTTATAAGCCGACATTAGTCTTAAACATCTGTATAGCAATAGCTAACAAGATGATCCCAAATATCTTACGGAGGCTAGTCAAAACGGTTTCAGACATAACTCTAGATAGCCATCCTGTAGCTCTTAGAACTACGTATACAATTACGAGATTTATCGCTATCGCTATTAAGATATGATTAGTCTCAAACTGAGATTTCAAACTTAGAATAGTAGTCAATGTACCTGCTCCAGCTACTAGTGGAAATGCAATAGGCACAATACTCCCCGATGCACCTTCTTGATCAAGATCTCTAAATATCCTAATACCCAAAATCATCTCTAAACCGATCAAAAATATGATTAGAGAACCAGCTAATGCAAAAGATGATATCTCTATATGAAACAAACCAAGAATAGATACTCCAAAAAACAAGAAGGAAATCATTAAGGCACCAGCAGTAATTGTTGCAACCAATGGCTCGATAGCTATACCCTTCTTCTTAAGATCAATGAGTACTGGTAACGACCCTGGAATATCAATTACAGAGAATAGTATTAGCGATATAGATATAACTGCCTTGAGAATCATAGCTTTCTTATTAAACGTTAACCAATATTATTGATTAAGAGTGCAAAATTATCACATTTGGTTTTAATAAGTATTATTTAATGTCAATAAACACCATTGAATAGATTTTTATTATCAATTATACATTATAGATTTAATAATCTAAGCTAGAAAAATCAAATTGACCCTAACCTCAAATCGCCAAAATCATTTTTATTATTACAAGATTATAATGGACAGCTTGTGTACAGTTCCACCAATTAAAGTCGCCCTTATACTTACTGATTTAGTGGTAAGTATTTAACTAAATAGATGGGAATAAAAAATCAAAATCCTTGAATAAGGTTATCCATAATCGGCAGGACCTTAGGCAACACACCTAGGTGATGTACTTGAGGAGTTTCTTTTAAGTCAAATGGTTGGCCATCAATGGTTAATACATCTTTTAAATCTAATTCGATTTCTACCAGCGTGGTTTCGCCGCCATCGATTCTAATATTCTTTGATATTACTCGACTTCTATAAGCGTCATCAGACCCTATATGCAGTGCTATACCTGTATCCAGTTCTCCATCGCCATCAGGATCCATCTTACCTTCTAGCTTATGAAAGATATAACTCTCCCAACCTGCCCAATACTCGCCAGTATTAGCTAATGGAGAATTAGACAAATAGTTAGAAGGATTTGTCTCATTGAGCAAACCTGGCAAGCCTAAGGAAATATTCAAACTGGTATATTCATCTTGAGGGATATTCTCAAATCTTACACTTGCTCCCCTCGTGGCAGCCTCAGGATCAAACTGCTCCGCTGCCAAATCTAAAAATATGGCATCTGAGATATCGAAAGTAGAAGTTGAATTCTCGATACTTATTTCCGACAGAAACATACTGAACTTACTTACGAAGAAATTAAAACCTAATGGATATTCATACTCTTGGCCAGCCACTAATGGGTTACCATCATATAGCAATTTAAAGTTAAACTCTAGAGCTCCTTCCTTTGTATCCTCGCTACATGATTGGAACATTACTATTCCTAAAAATACAATTGCAAATAACTTCACATACTTCATTTCCTAGTGGCTTTTTTGTTAAATTAAAACGCACATTTTATTTAATACGTACCTATAAAAACAGCAAATTTTAATAAGATGTTACTTCCCGACAGTAATAGTATAGATGGTTTGGTCTCTGTCTAGAAGCTCTGAGTACCGCTCTCCCTCATACCTAACATTAATCATATTAGATTGATCATCAAATTGATCAATTAATATCTCATTATTTACTTCTATGGATTTAATATCCTCTGAGGTCTGGCCGACCAAAGTGATCCATACGGCTGGAGACGAGGGGGTTGTATCATCTAGTTGGTATGCTATGATTTCTCCATTAATTTTAATCTCAAGACTGTTTTCTAAAAACGTATTAATAAGATCATCAGAGTTAGTATAGTTATCTGGTAGCTCTGCTCCCATCTCTAGCCCCATAGAAAGCATTAAGTCATCTAAAAATACTTTGACGACTATCTCTACTTCACCATTAGTACTTATATCAATATCTGTGACGCTGACATGAATATCGTGCTCATTCACTGAACCAAAAGTTGAACAAAAGACTAGGATTATAGCAATGAAAAGCTGCATACATATATAAAACGTTTCCCACCTTAAAAAATGTTACATCAATTAGAAAACCTCACGATAAGTAGCAAAACCTAAATAAAGAATATGTATAAAGTTATATAAGAACTTGATTTGAAATAAATATTAGAAATAAGAAATAATTACCAAAACTTAGCATCAACCATCAACGTAATGGCTACTCCCGCGGAGGCTCCTGATACAAATAAGTTCCAAGCCCTTTGTTTGGTCTTGAATACATTCATAAACAGAAACCCTAAAGCAATGGTAACTAAGACAATGATGATTTGTCCTAACTCTACACCAATATTAAAAGCAAATAACGGCTCTACAATATTTTCTTCTTTTCCTAAGAGGGCTCTTAGATAATTAGAAATACCAAGACCATGGATTAATCCAAAAAACAAGGATAATAGATAGTTTAGATTTATTTTTTTTTCAAGTGATTCTTCTCTTGATACATTGAATAAGGCAGTGATAAGTATAGTGAGAGGTATTAAAAATTCTATGATGGGAGCTGGAAAGACGACAAGTCTATAAGCCGATAATGCAAGTGTCAAAGAATGTCCAATGGTAAATGCCGTAACTAGGACTAGGATTTGCTTCCACTGACTGATACGATATACGGCACATAATGCGACTATAAAGAGAATATGATCATACCCTTCAATATCCAAAATATGATTATATCCTAACTCTAAATAGGTGGCAAACATAGACCTAAAAATATATAAATTAGACTATGCTTTCAAAGAAGATTTATTGAAAAAGAAATTCACTACATGAGCACTAGCGATGATAACACCTCCGAGCGTCATCATGATGGTTTGTAAAATCCCATGCTCCAGATTTAATCCTATAAAAAGGGAACATAAGCCCATCAAAACCATTAAAAGAGATTCTAATCTTCGATGAACTTTGTAAGACTTTATTAATGATAAGGAAGCAAAAAAGATACTTAGCAATAAAAAAGTCATCTCTAGCCAGAAATGTTCTATCCAGAATAAGCTTTCTAACAAACCAAGAGAAATTAACAATGGGAATATTGCGCAATGGATTGCGCATATAAAGGAATTAAGAAACCCAAAAAAGTCAATATGTGCTCCGATAAACTGCTTCATAAATTTTGCAACATTGATGCAAATATACATCAAAAACTCCTAAGTGCAACACTGTTGTATTTAGGCGGGCTATGTGCAATTATTGCACTTACCATTCAACACTATATTTGTTGATTTCACCTCAAATCCTTTGGGTGTGGTTATATATGGCACCTCAATCTCCTCAACACAAAAAGTCTCATCGCAATAGTTACAGTGAAAATGTATATGTTGGTCATGATGAGAGTGCTCATCGCAATGATCCTCGCAGAGAGCGTATTTGGGCGTATCAGTACCATCAAATGCCTCATGCACCAGTCCTTTATCTACAAAGCTCTTAAGCGTCCTGTAGACAGTGATACGATCCGAATCTTCAAGTTCTGATTGGATTTTCTTACTAGAAATAGCAAAATTATTATCTATAAAAAGCTGCAATACTTGCTCTCTAAAAGGAGTAATCCTTAAGCTATGAGATTTTAAGAGTTGCTTCGTATTAGATGACAATGCCATATATTATATACCAAAATTACAAAAGATATACCCTATGATACCAAGTAAACACAGCTAACTCAAAATAGATGCTCACGTTTAAATAGATTTAGCTTCATTTGCAAAAAATTAAACTATGCACCGATTAATAACACTTGTAGTAGCAACTTTCCTAATAGCTAGCTGTCAAAGCCCTGAAGACAAGATCTCTACCAATGCGTCAACCATTATAAAAGGTATCATAGATAATCCTGACAGTTATAAGTATAAAGGCATGGAGATCATGGGAAGCAGTACCTATGGCGCAAGTCTAAAGTTTTGGGAAAACTACTTCCGACAGAATTATATCAAAACAGCGAATGCTGGTTTCGAAAAAGATATAGCTGATATAAAGGAAAAGTACAGTGGTAAGATGGAAAAGACCAGCGTCTCGAAATACAAGATCAATTACCTTGAAACCACAGATGGGAAGGCTAATGATAAGTCAAGAGTTCTATACTTTGATGAAAACCAAGAGCAAGTAAAAGGCATGGTCTATATCTATGGTATGGATGCTTATGAATTTGATGGTCTCGATAACCTAAAGAAATACGGAGTCATCGAGTAGTTAAGTTATGAAGTTTACAGAAGCGCAACACATCGAAATATTATCGTGCGTCTCTAAGGCTGGACTCTTAAAAAGTCAATTCTCATTTAGAAAAAAGAGAGGATGGATCTTTGTTCATCACAATGAGAGCAAAGATTGGTTCTCATTTTTCTATAGGAATCAATCCTATATAGACTTAAAAACCGCTAAAAGGATAGAAACAGGTATTTGGGAAGTAAATTCTTCATCCGGTGAGAGCGACACTTTTGATAATTGGGATGAGGTAGTCAAGAAGTTAAACCTATGGCTCACTCCGTTTAAATAAATTATTGTTGATCGGAATGTATCCCATAACAGCGTGCCTATCATAATATTCATCTTTTTATCAATACAATTGCTGATCCATTTGCTTAACATCTAAATGGGTGTTACATTTGCCGTGCTGAAAGAAAAGCGTAAGCTTTTATAGCTGGAAAGGTCTGGTAGTTCAGTTGGTTAGAATACCTGCCTGTCACGCAGGGGGTCGCGGGTTCGAGTCCCGTCCAGACCGCTTAGGAAGCCTGTAAGTCATTGATTTACAGGCTTTTCACTTATATAGTAAACCTGTATTGTACACCTAGTATCAGTTAGTAATAGATATAATATTAATAAACTGCTAAGCCATACACAAGTCCTCCAAATACTATGTTCTCCATATTTCAGTTTTAAGAGACTCTTTTATCGCTTAACTGTGTGACTGTGTGACTGTGTGACTGTGTGACTGTGTGACTGTAGTCAATAAAAAAGTAAGGAACAATGTAGAATCATATTTAAACTCTTCTTACTCTATAAGACTACCATCCAACTTAGATCTAGATAAACTCTTGGAAAAGAGTTCATTAACAGTTTCATTTTATGAAAAAAATCCGAAAAGAATTACTGATAGATTAGCCTTTATAATCCATCAAATCCACACCAGGCAGGCAATAAGCAAAGATCTTGATGTTGCTAAAAGCAATAGATATGTTAATCTACAATCTAATATACTAGAAACATTAGTCAAAGATTATAGGCTTGTTCTTCAATGACTTCTTGATAGAGAAATTATAGAAACTGATGGGTCTTGAAGACTTAAAGTACTTTCAAGACTACATAGAGGTACTACAAGAAAAAAGATTGATGCAGTTGATTTAGAAAAGAAATTGAAAATGAAAGAGTTGTATGATTCAATCAAAGCCATAGAAAACAAAGAATGAATTGCAATTTGATTAACCAATTTCTAATTCACTTTCTTAAAAGAAATATTAATTAGCAATGTAATTTTTATTACTTCGTGAAAAAAGTTCTAACTGCACGTGTTGAATAGGCAATTTCTTTGCCCCAATTAGGATGAATAGTGCCAGTAGAAACAATCCCAAATACTTTAGTAGAACTACTTTCAGTAGAAGAAAGCAGTGAGGTTAATAAGTCTCCATTTAGTATTTCAAGACCAGATTCAACGTCAGTTTTATTTAGATATAATTCTTCTAATTCATCAATTGCAGGCATATACCAATCATTAAAACCTCCATATTGCAATGCACTGCAATTATTAGCTAGAGATTTAGCGTGTCCAGCTTGTTTTACTATCGCAAAAGTATTTAAGGCACCATTTGTAGGACTTTGTGCTTTGACTCCAATTTCTGTTGTTGTTATATTACTCCAGTCATCTCCATTTATTACAAATGGAAATACAACTTTCCCCATGTTTCCATCACTACTCATCCAATATATAACACCTCCTTGAGCTCTATCTCCAACTTTATATGTTGAACTACTACTCATAGATGCAACAGAAAGGGTACCATCAGTTTCTTTCATAACAGCTAGGGCATCTGCTGTTGCAGGGTCCATCTGTGTAATTTTAGCTTTGCCCTCTACCTCAAGGTTTTGACCTAATACTAAAAAAGGAAATAGTAGTATGATGATAATTTTCATTGGTTTTTTTAAATAAAAATATGGCTTTTCTATTTCATAGACAATCCCATATTTTCGGGATATTTCAATTTTCTTTGAACCAAATTTGTTTGAAAATTCTTTTATTAATCTGAAGGCTGTTTTGCTTTTGTAATCTGCAACGGAGGAGGCTATGGCTTCATCATGGAACCAATAATTTTCTTCTAAATCTTCACCATACCCTAATAGCTGTTCAATTTGTGAAACTGATAAGTTTCCTTGACTCTTTAATATTAAAAATAGAGCGACAATAAATAGGAAAAGAATTAAATATTTGACCATGATTTAATTTTATGTATTGATGTTATATAACATTTATATTTTTACGGCATATTGATTTACAGGCTTTTTGTATTCTATATGAGTAGTCCATTTTATGTGTAAGTGATTGATTATCTACTACTTACCCGATTGGTTACTAAATAAACCTGCTATCCTTAAGGCTATTACGAAAGCATTACTAATTTAGCCTAAGCTATTATGCTTAATAACCTGAAGAACGCACGACCATGGTTTTTTTAGAATTCGAAAAGCCCCTTGAAAATCTCTACGAACAACTTGATAAAATCAAGCAAATAGAGGGCGAAGGGGATATAGATGTAACAGATAAAGTTGCAGAACTAGAAAAGAAAATCGTAGCTAAAAAGAAAGAGATCTACAGCAACCTCAGTGGGTGGCAAAAAGTACAGTTATCTCGGCATCCTGAGAGACCTTATACTTTGCACTATATTAATGGTATCTGCAAAAAATTTGTAGAGCTTCACGGTGATCGGAAGTTTAAAGATGATAAAGCTATCGTAGGTGGTATCGGTAAGATCAATGGTAGCTCAATAGTGATCATAGGTCATCAGAAGGGTGTCAACACTAAGATGCGTCAATATCGAAACTTTGGAATGGCAAATCCAGAGGGGTATCGCAAAGCACTTCGATTAATGAAATTAGCAGAGCGGTTTAACTATCCAGTAGTCTGCCTCATAGACACGCCTGGTGCTTATCCTGGGATCGAGGCAGAGGAACGAGGGCAAGCGGAGGCCATTGCGCGTAATCTGTTTGAGATGGCACAGTTATCGGTTCCTATTTTATGTTACGTGATTGGAGAGGGAGCATCTGGTGGCGCATTAGGAATTGGAGTTGGAGATAGAGTCTATATGCTTGAGAATACCTGGTACTCAGTTATCTCTCCAGAGTCTTGCTCATCGATTTTGTGGAGAAGTTGGGATCATAAAGAAGAGGCTGCCGAGGCACTCAAATTAACTGCTGATCACATGCTTGATTTTGGACTGATAGATGGGATCATCAAAGAGCCTCTAGGTGGTGCACACTCGGAGCCAGATAAAATGATAAAAATGCTTAAATCTCATATCAAAAAGGAACTTGTCGATCTCCAGGCGCTGACTCCTAAACAATTGATAAATAATCGATTGAAAAAATATAATGCTATGGGAGAATATGATACAATACAAGCCTAAATTTGTAACTCACTGAGTCAAATTCAAAAAGGATGAATAAATTTATTGGTACTGGTGTTGCTTTGGTTACACCATTTAAAAACGGGGAAATTGATTTTGATGCCTATGGTATGTTAATAGAACATGTCATAGCAGGAGATGTAGATTATCTTGTGCCACTTGGCTCTACAGGAGAGACCGCTACACTTAATGAGGAAGAGGCAAGATCTATCTTAGACTTTGTGATCCAAAAAAATAACGGTAGAAAACCAATAGTCGCTGGAAACTTCGGAGATAACAATACTAAAGAAATAGTAAAGAAAATAAAGGGATATAATTTTGAAGGTATTGATGCTATCCTATCATCAAGCCCTGGATATGTCAAACCATCGCAAGAAGGAATCTTCCATCACTATGCTGCTATGTCGGATGCTTCTCCTGTATCTATTATCCTTTATAATGTACCAGGGAGGACTAGATCAAATATGGAATGGTATACTGTTATAAGGCTAGCTAACCACAGCAAAAAATTTATCGGGATAAAAGAGGCTTCTGGTGATCTCATACAAGCTACCAGAATCATAAAAAACATGCCAGAAGGATTTTTTGTCACCTCTGGTGATGACGAAGTGGCGATGCCTATGATAGCTTGTGGAGGACAAGGAGTAATATCTGTAATGGCTAATGCTTTTCCTGCAGAGTTTTCAGGTATGATTAAAGCTGCACTCTCCGATAACTATAAGATTGCTCGGATGCTTAATCTTAAGCTCTATGATTTACATAAGTGGCTATATATTGAGGGCAACCCAGTTGGAATAAAAAGTGCTACACACCTACTTGGTATTGGCACCAACGAAGTGAGGCTTCCGCTCCACCCTATGTCTGAGGATAACTTTAAGAAGTTAGAAGAAATTGTAAATTATATTATTGCTAATTAGATTCCCTTAATTCTAGCCCACAGTTCTTTGGCTAGCTTTCCTGGGTTATCATCAGGTCTGCGTCTATCTTCTTCCATTTCATAGTAGCCATCTGCATTTTTTGTAAGTATAAATTTGAATACAAATCTATCTTCTAACTCACCATCTTGAGAAGATGTACCATATCGCAAGTCGTTTAGCTGCAACTTGCCATCTTTTTTTCTCATCACGGTGTAGATGCCATTACTAAACCACTTTAAAGTATTGATCACTTTATCATCAGGTTTTGCATCTAGGAGATAGTCTTTCTTAGCCATATGTACCAGGTCAAAATTTTTCTCACTGTCTAAGAAAGAATATAATCCATAAACTATACTTGTATCCGTCTCCGCAGCACCATGCCACAGAACATTATTAAGAATAGTAGGCCCTGTGATGTACTGGTTGTAAGTAATATTTGATTCTCTTAAAGAGCTCTCAAATATGTAATTGATACGTTGCTTATTGTAGATCGTAATAAGCATATATGCACTACTTATGATTATACCCGCCCAATTTATTATTCGTCTTCTACGAGATGTCCTCGCACAAAATGACATCAAAATAACACACAACAAAAATGGAACTGTGTAAATAGGATCAGCGACAGAAATATTATCAAAGGACACCCTCACATCCGAGAATGGCTGAAACAATTGAGTACCATACATTGTGAAGCAATCTAGAATGGGATGTGTGACTATAGCCCAGAAAAATAGCTTCACCCATAGCCAGTAATCTGCATCTGGCAGCACAACTTCTTTTATGAAGTATCGAAGATAGAGCAAGTAAAAACTTCCTAAAAGAAGAGATAAACTAATCACTGCCTTCAAAAAATTAACGCTCCCAGAAAAAATATTTGCATTAATACCTAGGAAGATCAATAAGAACAGACTACCCCACCCAGAAAAAGCCAAAAATCTATGATACTTAAGTTTGTATAGTTTATCTACTAACCACCCGAACCCAAAGGCACTGAGGACAGCAAATAAAAAAGAATGTGAGATTCCCCTATGAAAGGCTAAAGCGTCTATATCATCCATCCATAAATTAGAAATGATATCTAAATCTGGAATAGTGCCCGCCACAGCACCCCATAAGATAGCTCGATTCCCGATCTTCTTACCCGCTACTACTTCTGCTACCGCTGCCCCAAGGGTAATTTGAGTTATCGAATCCATCTACGTTTTTTGCTTTACTATTTCTATTTTTTTTAGTGCGAGTGCTGAGGCCGCTTGTTCGGCAGATTTTTTATTGAAGTCTTCAGCTTGTCCCTTTTCTTCCCCATTGATATACACTCCTACCTTAAATCTATCTCTCTTGTCCATTTTAAACTTGGAGACTAACTTGTATTCTATAGTATGGTTGTGCTTTTGACAAAACTCCAATAGCCTACTTTTAAAGTTATCGTCTAACAACTCTAACTCATGAATGTTTATATACTTCCTGAGGATATCCTTGATCACATATCGCTTAGTCTGCCTATAACCCGACTCTAAGTAGATTGCGCCTATTAATGCTTCAAAAGCATTACCAAGCATAGACTTGCTCATTTTTCCTTGGGTATAATTAGATAAGATAACGTCTAGCCCCATCTCTGATGCTACCATGTTAAGTGTCTTACGTTTAACAATCTTTGATCGCATCTTAGTCAGAAATCCCTCATCCTTACTAGGATATTTTTTAAATAAGTACTCAGCTACAATTGTGCTCAAGATAGCATCCCCTAAATACTCTAACCTTTCATTATTATAAAAAGTATCAGACTGATTATTGAGCATGGATTTATGATAAAACGCCAGCTTATAAAGATTCAATCGTTTAGGTGTAAATCCCAAAATAGACTTTAGCTTCTTAGCTAGGTTCTTATCAGCAGAAAAGTAGTAGTTATAAAATTTTCGAATCAAGCTTATTTTTTAGCCATTAAATTGTTTAAATATTATCGATGAATTATGGCCGCCAAAACCAAAAGTGTTGCTAATCATAGCATTCACTTCCCGCTCTTGTGCTTGGTTAAAGGTAAAGTTTAGTTTATTGTCAATCTCAGGATCATCTGTAAAGTGATTGATGGTCGGAGGGATCGTATTATGCAGTATAGATAAAATACCAGCTATAGATTCTATCGCACCCGCTGCACCTAGCAGATGACCGGTCATTGACTTAGTTGCACTTATATTTAAATCGTAAGCATGATCTTTAAACACTGATAAGATCGCTTTTGACTCTGCCTTATCTCCTAATGGAGTAGAGGTACCGTGCACATTGACATAGGCGATATCTTCAGCATTTAGCTCAGCATCTTTGAGTGTGAGTTTCATTACATTATTAGCACCTAGGCCCTCTGGATGCGGAGCTGTGATATGATGTGCATCTGCAGTCATCCCACTTCCACCTACTTCTACTATTATGTTGGCCCCTCTAGCTTTAGCATGTTCTAAGTCTTCTAATATTAGAGCACCAGATCCCTCTCCTAATACAAATCCTTCTCTATCTAGATCAAATGGTCTTGAAGCTGTTTTGGGGTCATCATTACGCTCAGAAAGTGCCTTCATAGAACTAAATCCACCCATCCCCGCTTTAGTGACTGTCGCTTCTGATCCTCCACAAATCATAACATCTGCTTTGCCCCATCTTATATAGTCAAATGCATTGCCTATAGCATGAGTAGAAGAAGCACATGCCGATACGGTCGCATAATTGATTCCTCTAAATCCATATTTAATAGAAATATATCCTGGGGCTATATCCGATATTAGCTTAGGAATTAAGAATGGATTGTACCTAACAATATTTTTTCTATTAAGCGTCTCGTAGGCTTCTTCGACATCCGTCTCTATAGTCTTAAAACCTCCTATCCCACTACCCCAGATGACTCCTGCCCTATCTAGGTCGATTTTATTAATATCTATGCCACTATGATCCATAGCTTCTGCAGCAGTAACCATTGCATAGTGAGTAAAAGGATCCATTCTTCTCGCCTCTTTTCTATCTAAATGATCTGTGACATTAAAGTCTTTAACCTCACAAGCAAATCTAGTTTTAAAATATTGCGCATCAAATCGAGTGATCAAATCAGCCCCGCTGACACCATTAAACAGTCCTTCCTTAAACTCATTTACATTATTTCCTATTGGGGTTAATGCTCCTAAACCTGTCACTACTACTCTTCTCATCAGGATATTGATTAATTTTTTTAATAATTAAAAATACGGAATTAATAGAGGGCAAAAAAAATCCACAAGGCACAGAAGTAGCTTGTGGATCATTTATAGATTATTTAATTTTCATTACGACTTTGCAGCCACTAGATATTCAATTGCTTGACCTACAGTTTGAATATTTTCAGCTTTTTCGTCTGGGATAGATAAGTCAAACTCTTTTTCGAACTCCATTATTAGTTCTACTGTATCCAATGAGTCTGCCCCAAGATCATCTGTAAAGCTTGCACTTTCAGATACCTCAGATTCATCTACACCTAATTTGTCGACGATGATTTTTTTTACTTTTTCTGCTATTTCAGACATAATATTACTTTTTAAAAATGTTTTGCAAAATAAGGCTTTCAAAAAAGGATTAACAAGCTATTTCAAGAGTTTTTTCTTGCAAAATTTCCTCTTGCTATCTCTATTTTACATAACATTTTCGATTAAAAAAAACGCTTAGGCCTTTTATCTCTACCGAGAGCGAAGACCTAATACCCCTCTAAACCTTAATATTGATAGTCAAGTTCCATTTTTATCTTCTGAATAAAAAAAATTAACAGAATTTTATTTCTCATTAATCACTTGGGCTTATTTAAAAGTTCAAAAGGTATTCATTTGCCTCTGCTTTTTAGAATAAAATTTGCATATTAGCTATCTTATATATAAACATAAGCAGTATTACTTTACTATTGCTATACTTTCTTAAAAGACAACGCTACACATGAAAATCGAAAATCACCAGAATACTAAAATCGTCGCTACACTAGGTCCTGCTTCTACATCTGTAAAAATGCTTACAGAATTAATTAAAGAAGGGGTCGATGTATTCAGATTGAATTTTTCGCATGGGACTATTGCAGAACACAAGGAGACCATTGATAAAATACTTGGATTAAAAAAGAAGTATAAGGTACATGTTGGGATTCTAGCTGATTTACAAGGACCTAAATTACGAGTAGGTAAGATTAAGAATAACAAACTTGTATTGAAAGAAGGCGATGTCATCACCTTTGTAAATAAGGAATGTATAGGTACAAAGAAGGGTATTTATATGAGCTACCAGCACTTTGCTCGTGATGTTGAGAAGGGCGAAAAAGTGCTAGTAGATGATGGCAAAATCATGCTGCAGGTGATGGAGACAAATAATACTTCTACTGTAAAACTTATGGTCTTATTTGGTGGAATTTTATCTTCTAATAAAGGTGTTAATCTTCCACAAACTAAAGTCTCACTGCCATGCCTTACCAAAAAAGATTTAGTAGACTTAAAATTTGTGCTTACTCAACCGGTCAATTGGATAGCACTATCATTTGTACGCTCTGCAAATGACATCAAAGACCTGAGAAAAAGAATCAAGAAAGCCGGTAAGTCGATAAAGATCATCGCAAAAATTGAAAAACCCGAAGCTGTTAAAAAAATATCTTCTATCATAAAAGCCACCGATGCAATTATGGTAGCAAGGGGAGATTTAGGAGTGGAAGTACCTATGGAACAGGTGCCTTCTATTCAAAAAAATATCATTAAGAAATGCATCCAAAAAGGCAAGCCGGTCATAGTGGCTACCCAGATGATGGATAGCATGATTACTAATATCAATCCTACTAGAGCAGAAGTTACGGATGTAGCCAATGCAGTATTGGACGGGACAGATGCCGTAATGCTTAGTGCTGAGACCTCAGTCGGAAGCCATCCTCATATGGTAGTCAGAGCAATGAATAAAATCATCTCGGAAGCTGAAAAAAATTATGAAATTCAGTCTAAAAGACCAAAACCAAACTCTAGGTCTGAGACCTTCTTATCTGATATCATGTGCTACAATGCTGCTCGTGTAGCAATGGTAATAGGCGCTAAAGGAATTGCAAGTCTAACCGTTTCAGGGTATACCGCTTTTAAGATATCTTCTTATCGACCAAACTGTCCTATTTATATGTTTTCTAGCAGCCGTAATATGCTAGGTACACTTAATCTAGTATGGGGCGTTAGGTGTTACCATTATGACAAATTCACCACCACTGATGGCACTATAGAAGATGTCATAACAATCCTCAAAAAAGATAAGAAGTTGAGAAAAGGTGATAAAATGGTCAACACAGGTAGTATGCCAATACAGAAAAGATTTAGGACTAATATGATGAAAGTGACTGTGGTAGAGTGATATGAGTCAAAATCATGTAAGAAAACGTGCACTTTGCCTCCTTAATATTGATTTATAAAGGTTAATGCATAACAATCTTAGCATTTTGCACGTCGTTAGTATTAGGATTAAACATTGATCTCTGTTGAGAAATTCCCTTACGATAATCGTTACATTTTCATTGGTCTTTTTGTGTATCAATGACAGTAGTCTATTTGCCCAAGTAGATGATAGATTCACTGAAGAAGAAATCATGTTGCAAGACAAGTTTATTGCAGCTCACTCTGAAAAGATGCTGGGAAAAATAGATAAAGCTATTACCCTATTAAAAGAAGTACATAAAGCAGATAGACAGAATGCCACAGTTGCATTTGAACTAGCTCGTGCGTATGAAATAAAAGAGGATAGTGAGTCTACAAAAAAGTATATAGAAATGGCCTGCAGAAATGCTAAGGACAATCTATTCTTCCAACAATTTAGGGCAGAGTTTTATGAAAAATCAAATGATATACCCGCTACACTTGATGCCTTAGATCAACTCATGACACTTGATCCTTACGATGAATCATACTTCTACAAAGCAGGGGAGCTTTACGAACAATCTGGTAATCAAACTCAAGCGCTTGCCACTTATAACAGACTAGAAAATGTCATCGGTATCAATGAGCAAACAAGACGTATAAAGTTTGAACTATACAATAGATTGGGAGAAGAGAAAAAAGCAATAGCTGAGCTGCAAGGGCTAATTTCTACTTACCCTAGTAATACAAGATTCCTAAATAATCTTGCCTCCTACTATAAAGAAATCGGTGATAATGAAGCATCACAAAAGACTTATCAAAAAGTTTTGAGTATAGATCCTGAAAATCCTGATGCCACAATTGCCATGGCTGGAGATATTACAAAGCCAGGTAACGAATCTACATACCTGTTGGCGATAAAAGGAATACTAGCCAATCCGAAAGTAAACATAGATGCAAAAATAAAAGAACTTATACCCTACGTACAAAGGATGTCACCCGACCCTACTAATGCTGAGAATATATCCTTGATCAATAGTATAGAAGATCTCAAAAATGCACATCCGCTTGAAGCTAAAGCCTATGCTATCTATGGAGATGTACTCATGAATGTCGGTAAAACTTCTGAAGCGATAGATAAATATGCTAAGACCCTTGAGCTCAATAAAAGCAATTATGCAGTATGGGAACAATATATGTACGCTCTTGAATCTGAGTCAAGATATGAAGAGTTAGCAAGCGTCTCAGATGACGCCCTTGACTTGTATCCTAATCAAGCGATGTGTTACTACTTTAATGGAGCCGCTAACTTTAAAAATGGAAATAAAAAAGAAGCAGAATCGATGTTTGAAGAAGCATTGCTGATAGGAAGAAAAAATGAAAACCTCAAAAAAAGAATAGAGTCAATAAAAAATACACCCAGCACGGTTAAGACTAGTAAAACTGAATTTGCCCAATGGGCATTTATGCGAGGATATAAAGCACCCTACAGCAGCGAGATATACGAGCAGTTTGGTGATGATCTACTTAAGAATGGTGATGAAGAAGGAGCAATAGAATACTGGGAAAAAGCATTGCGAGAGACTACAAATAAACTAAGGCTGGAAGAAAAAATATCATCACAAAAGGTTAAGTGAAAAGTACAGCCTACTCCATAATATTTCTTTTTGCAATTAGCTCTATATTTTTGGGTGCTTGTAAAGCAAAAAAAATAGCATCTAATAATATGAAGTCTGAAAAAGAGTTGCAACAAGCTCTTACTCTGCATAATCATGATTTCGATTGGTTTTCTGCTAAAGGGAAACTGAAGTATAAAAATATAGATGGATCTGGCAAAGCCACCATTAACATCAGAATGAAAAAGGATAGTATCATCTGGTTAAATATTTCAAAATTCAGTATTGAGATTTCAAGAGTAAAAATGACTCCCGATTCTGTATGGATTGTCTATCGTTGGGAGCGACTATACGAAAAAGGTAAGCTGGATCAATTTACTCGAGCATACAATACTAACTTTGATTTCAGAGAATTGCAAGACTTATTTTTTGGTAATGTCACTACAACTGATAATATAAAATTCGTAGAAAAAGATAGCACTAAGTACCACTTAAGTGCGAATAAAAATGGTATCAAATATGATTATCATGTCAATCCTTATAATCTCTTACTAGAGAAGTTCTACGCCAGTGATGATAGTCGTCGGGAAGTAATAGGAAAGTATGGAGATTACAGAAAGCACATAGAAGGAGATCTATTTTCGTATCTTCGAGAGTACACTTTTAAAGAAGATAGTGAGGTTACCTATTTAGCGATTGATTATTCTGATATTGAAATTGATATTCCAAAAAAAATCAAGTTTAGCATACCGTCACACTATGATGAACTATTATAGTTGGGCCTCTACCATACTTATCATAAGTCTTTGTTCTAACCTAATGGCACAAGACTCCAGAGTACTTGAAAGTAAACGCCAAGTAATCGAGAATCAAATACAGCTTACTAATCAGATACTAGAAAAAACTCAACGCAATAAGAAAAGTACGATTCATGATTTTAAAGCTATCAAATCACAAATCGAAAACAGGCAAGACTTAATTACAAATATTAGATCAGAATTAGACTCGACAGATACTTTTATAAAAAACTCAGAAAAATATATTAGCAAAGTCGAAAACAATGTAAGCGCTGTCAAAACAAAATATAATCAAGTACTCAGAGGTGCTTATCGGCAGAAACTAACTCAAAACACTTTGTTACAATTACTGTCCTCTAAGTCTCTCAAAGAAGCACTATTAAGGTGGAGATACACTAAACAATTTGAACAATACTGTAAACAACAAATAGCCCTACTCCGAAGATCTCAAGTAGATCTTAAAAATAGTATCGATACAATTGTAGTTGTCCAAGAATTAAAAAAATCATTACTCAAAGAAGAGAGCCAGCAAAATAAAATACTTGGCTCAGAGCTAGAGCAAAAAAATAAGCTGATTAAGTCTTTAGAGTCTAATGAAAGAATGCTCTACAATGAATTATCAAATCGCAAATCAGAAAAACAAAGTATGGATATTGCGATTAGCCGTATTATCTCAGGTTATGCACCTGCAAGCAGCGAGTCCTCTGCCCCAACATCTACGGTAACTGATGTGTCATCAGAATCAATGAAGGGATTTTCTGAGCTTAAAGGCTTTTTAGCTTGGCCAGTCAAAGAAGGGTTTATAGCTAATAAATTTGGAAAACAAAGACATCCAACTTTAAGCGATGTGGAGATCGATAATAATGGGGTTGATATAAGGACAACAAAGGATGCAATCGTCAAAGCAATACACAATGGTGTAGTGGTAGGCAAGAGCTTCATCCCTGGAAACTATAATGTCTTAGTCATACGTCATGGAGATTATCTTACAGTTTATAGTCGACTAGAAGATGCATATATCGACAAAGGAGACAAAGTATATTCTGGGCAAGATATTGGTAAGGTAGTAACTGAAGATGGTGTATCGATGGTACACTTTGAAGTATGGAATAACAAACAAAAAGAAGATCCAGCAAAATGGATTCAACGTAAATAAAATAATATATGAGCGATAACTGGCAAGTAGGAAAAGAAAGAAAGAAGGGTGTAAATAAAAAAATAGAAAAAGCAGTTTTAGTGGCGTTGATATTAAAAAATCAAACCGAAGAACTTGTCAATGAACACCTTGCAGAGTTAGAATTCCTAGCCATGACAGCAGGCGCTAAAACGGTCAAAAAATTTGTACAAAAGCTTCCTCACCCTAACATCAAGACTTTTGTAGGATCAGGAAAACAACAAGAAATCAAAGACTATATAGAGGAAAATGATGTAGACATGGTCATCTTTGATGATGACCTTACCGGTAAGCAGACGAATATTAATGAAGAATTCTTTGAAAGAAAAATTATTGACAGGAGTACACTCATCCTCGACATCTTTGCAAGTAGAGCGCAGACGGCACAAGCTAAGACACAAGTAGAGTTAGCACAGATGCAGTATCTTTTGCCACGACTACGAGGTCTGTGGACGCACCTTACTAGACAACGTGGTGGTATAGGTATGAGAGGGCCAGGTGAGACAGAACTTGAGACAGACAGGAGAATCATAAGAGACAAAATTGCACTGCTTAAGGGCCGGTTAAAGAAAATAGAGTTACAAGCACAAACTCAAAGAAAAAATAGAGGCCAGTTTATTAGAGTTGCACTGGTAGGATATACCAATGTAGGCAAGTCAACACTTATGAATACCTTGAGTAAATCGGATGTGTTTGCAGAAAACAAACTATTTGCAACACTCGATACTACTGTAAGAAAAGTCGTTTTTGAGACTATGCCTTTCTTGCTTTCAGACACAGTAGGATTTATAAGAAAACTCCCACATCACCTTATCGAAAGTTTCAAATCGACTTTAGATGAAGTCAAAGAGAGTGATATCCTTTTACACGTCGTAGACATTTCGCACGATACTTACGAAGATCAAATCAAAACAGTCAACAAAACCCTACAAGATCTAGAGTCATTTGAAAAACCAACTTTGATGATCTTTAATAAAATAGATCTCTATCGTAAAAAGTATTTTGATCAATATGTGGATAAAGAAACTAAGGAGTCAATTCTATCAGAATTAAAAGAAAACCTAGAATCTACTTTCGACACTAAGAGTATATTCATCTCTGCAATCAATAAAGAAAACATATCAATACTAAGAGATACCTTAAAGCAAATGATTACTGATGCTTATGAGATAAGGTATCCTTATGTAAAGAAAACATGGTAAATCACACAACATGGATATCCTAGCAAAGTATGCTAAGCTATTGGTTAACTATTGTCTCGAACTAAAAGCTGGTGAAAAATTATTTATATCAAGCACTACACTTGCAGAACCTCTTGTAAGAGAGGTATACCGTGAGGCACTTAATAAAGGAGCACATGTAGAAGTTGATCTTTCATTCAGGGGAATGTCACGAATATTCTATGAGCAAGCAACTGGAGATCAATTATCCTACATCCCTACGCTTAAAAGTGAAGCGATGCAAAATTTCGACGCATATCTTGCTATACGAGCTCCTTTTAATCTTAAGGAAGATCAAAGTATAGACCCTAAGAAGAGAGCAGAAAGATCTAAAGCACTAAAGAGTATATCACAAGCATATTTTGATCGTACAGCAACCAAAGAATTAAAAAGGAGTCTCTGTCAGTTCCCTACTCAAGCAAGTGCGCAAGAAGCCGACATGTCATTAGAGGAGTATCAGGATTTTGTTTTTAATGCGTGCAATCTATTTGATGATAATCCGCAGCAAGCGTGGCTCGATCGCAGGGCATCTCAGCAAAAAATAGTTGACTTCCTTAATCAAAAAGATAAGATTAGATATGTTGGTGATAGAACAGATATTACTTTCTCTGTAAAGGATCGTATTTGGATAAACTCAGACGGTCAGACTAATATGCCTTCAGGCGAAGTATTTACTGGCCCCATTGAGAACTCTGTTAATGGTAAAGTTTTCTTTTCTTATCCTGCGATATTTATGGGTAAAGAAGTGCAAGGAATAACACTGCATGTAGAAGATGGGCAAGTAATCGATTGGTCTGCTAATAGAGGTAAAGATATTTTAGATGAAGTCTTTAAAGTAGAAGGGGCAAGATACTTTGGAGAAGTTGCTATTGGAACCAATTATAATATTCAAAAAGCTACTAAAAACATCCTTTTTGATGAGAAAATAGGCGGAACGATACATATGGCTGTAGGCCAATCCTATAAACAGACAGGAGGAACTAATCAATCCGCTATCCATTGGGATATGATCACAGATATGAAAACAGGGGGCAAAATCTATGCTGACAATGAACTAATCTATGAAAATGGAAATTTCACTATTTTTTAGTGTAGAGTAAATGTAGAGGACAATTTAATGTTAAACAGTCGTCTTATATAAAGTTTAATATCAACTTTGCAGTTGCTTCTTGTAGAATTATTATTCTTAGTCGAATAAAGATGCAAGTTGTAGTTCCGGGGTCAATATTAATTTATTGACCCTTTTTTTATCCATTATTCAGGACCATACACAAGCGTGTTACTATTCTCTTTTCGAAAAACATCATTAGCTACTCTTACCAGGTCCTCCTTCGAAATGGCTCTATATTTTTCGCGTTGTAAATTTATTAGCTCTGTACTGTCTATGGAAGCATAATATGCAAGATTCATTGCCTTGTTGAGAATATTGATTTCGCTAAATTCTAGTGTAGATAAAATTTGATTTATAACTTTTTGAAACTCTTCATCGGGGATATTTTCAATCTTTAATTTCTCTAGCTCTTCCCAGATACTTTCAATAGCAAGATCATTTTTGATACCTTCCGCTACTCTTCCATCTATGATTAGTAATCCGGGGTCGATTGTTCCAGTCACATAAGCATCTATTTTTGAAAAGTATTTTTTCTGCTTATAAAGATTTCTATACAATCTAGACGACCGACCATTACCCAAGATATCTGAGACCATATCATATACAAAATAGTCAGGGTGGTTCTTTGAAACCATAGGAAAACTCACAAAAACAGCAGTCGACGGCACCTTTTTATTTATGTATAGCTCTCTTGATTTTTTTTGAATAGGCTCTGGCATAATTCGCTTATCGCTAAGTTTACCTGAGCTTATATCTCCAAACCACTTCTCACACAAATCAAATCCTTCACTTGCGCTCACATTACCCGAGAGTACAAGCACAGCATTGTTAGGTACATAGTAAGTTTTAAAAAAAGCAGCTACATCATCTAGATTTGCATCTTGCACATGACTGATATCCTTACCAATAGTAGGCCACTGATAAGGGTGCTCCTGGTAAGCCTGCGAAGAGATATGATGCCAGACATCTCCATAAGGTTTATTAAGACAAGTCTCTTTAAACTCTTCTACGACAACTTTTCGCTGTATCTCTAGAGAGTTTTTGTCTAAGATCAGACTCCTCATTCTATCAGACTCTAACCAAAGGGCTGTCTCAAGATTCTGTGAAGGTATAGTGATATAAAAATTAGTGATATCACTGTTGGTAAAGGCGTTATTCTCTCCTCCTGCAAGCTGAATCGGATCATCAAAATCAGGAGCATTCTCAGACCCTCCAAACATCAAATGCTCAAATAGGTGAGCAAATCCGGTCCTATCCTTATCTTCATTTCTCGATCCTACCTTGTACAGTAGATTTACAGCAACTAAAGGAGTGCTAACATCTTCATGAATGACCACCTTTAATCCATTTTCAAGTACCCGCTCTTTATAGTTTATCACCTAGAATTATTTGTCGGTACAAATATCCGAAAATCGATTTTATAAAGTTGAAGTGATTTAAAATCGGAGACCAAAATTGAGAGTTAATTTCTAGGAGTACAATTTGAACAAAAAAAATTATTCATTGGATCTAGAAAATAGAGATTACATCCTAAGGAAAATTGTGTTTCACAAGTATTAAAGGGATTAACATTCGTTTATAATCACTTCAACAATATATTAAATCGATAGTATAGCTATTTTTAACTATGCTTACCATAAAACACGCACATATTGAAGATTTACTTTTAATAGTTCCCCTATTTGACGCTTACAGAGTTTTTTATAAACAGGTTTCAGATTTAGACCTTGCTGAGCACTTTATATCTAATAGATTATTAAAAGAAGAGTCTGTGATTTTTTTGGCTAAAGAAGATGAAAAGCCTGTAGGGTTTACCCAGATTTACAAAACTTTCTCATCAGTATCTGCTCGTCATAGCTGGATACTAAATGATCTTTATGTAAGCGACCTTGATCGGGGGAAAGGAATCGGAGAAAGACTATTAAAGAGGGCTCAAAAATTTGCGCTTGATGATGATGCAAAAGGTCTTGCCTTAGAAACTGCAAAAGAAAATCCAGCACAGAAATTATATGAAAGACTAGGATGGCAAAAAGAATCTGATTACCTCCATTACTTTTGGAAGGTAGATTAGCTTATTATCCAATCTGTCCACTTCCTTGGATGATCTTCCCGCAGTGCATTTTGCTTTAGTCGATTAAGGAAGTCTTTTTTGGTTATTAATTCTGCACCAAAACTTCTTAGGTGCGAGGTGTCTTGCTGACAATCTACTAGCTCAAATGATTTCTTTTTTAATAATTTTATCAAACTTATAAATCCATATTTAGATGCATTACTTCTAAGCGCAAACATTGATTCACCATAGAATATTTTACCTAAAGCCATGCCGTAAAGCCCCCCTACCAATTGTCCTTTTTCCCATACTTCTATCGAGTGAGCATAACCCATCTCGTGTAAGGCCAAAAATGAATTCTTTAACTCCGCAGTAATCCATGTACCATCTTGATTGTGCCGCTTCTGCACTGCACAATGCTCTATGACTTTATCAAATACAGTATCAATAGTTACATCAAAAGTATCACGCCTTATAAGCTGCTTCATACTTTTTGAAACTTTTAAGCTTTCTGGAAAGAGTACAAGCCTAGGGTGAGTAGCAAACCACAAAAGTGGTGTACTATCATTATACCAAGGAAAGATTCCTGCTTGATAAGCACTGAGTAACCTACCAGGAGATAGATCACCTCCCATAGCTAGAAACCCATCTTGATCAGCCAGATATGGATGCGGGAAGATATAATTACTATTTTCTAAGAGGAAAGGTGGCACATCAGTTATTCTGTTAACTAATATGTAAAAAATAACAACTCTAGAATGCTACTTACTTAAATTTTTCTTCGAAAGTCTCAATCACCGCTGATAAACCTCTTTCTATAAGATCGTTTTTCATTGGTTTTAAAACTGAGAATGAGGCTGTTTTAACTACAGCTTTGCCCTTAAAGTGGACAAGAACTGATAATTGCTCCGATTGCTCAAAGGAATGACTACATACTTCCATTAGACATTTGATCACCCAATCGAATGTATTAAAATCATCGTTGTAGACAATCAATTGCGACTTTTCTCCAGTATTGGTAGTCTCTGTTACTTCTACTTCTTTAACCTCACCAATTGCGTTTATATCCTCTTTAAACATAATTTTTATTTGAGTGATTCAAGTGTTTTTTTGACTGCATCAAAATTAGGTACATCTCCAGCGTCATCTAACACCTCGGCATAACAAATTGTTCCCTCTTTATCGATTACAAATGCAGCTCTCTTAGATACTCCTTTCATTTCTAAAACAAAATCGTCATACATAGAGCCATAAGCTCTACTTACTTCTTTATTAAAGTCAGAAAGCAAGTCAAAATTGTATTCCTGCTCAGCTTTAAATCTATCTAAAGTAAATAATGAGTCAACTGATATAGCTAGAATATCCGCACTAAGATCCTTATATGATGACATATCATCACGAACTGAACATAATTCCTGCGTACATACTCCAGTAAAAGCTAATGGAAAAAAGAGGACAACTACATTCTTACCTTTATAGTCTTCTAGGCTTATCTCTTTCTTTTCAGTATTTCTAAGCGTAAAATTAGGCGCTTTGTCTCCGACTTTTAATTGCATACAGGTGTAACTTAATGTTCAAAATTATTACAAATATATCAATATACCTTAAGATTTGTATCATTTGAAAATTAGATTGCATGTCGTTAAGCTTAATGAGTTTATTCTTCAATTATTTGAATAATAACAGACACTCAAAATGACCTTAACTATCTTAACGCCATAAATGAATCATAGAAAAAGAGCCTACTTAGAAACTCATATCGCCGTAATACTTTTTGGCTTTACTGCAATACTTGGAAAGCTGATTTTGCTCTCAGCATTTCAGTTAGTTTGGTGGCGAGTATTGTTTACCTCTATAAGTTTAATTGCCTTTAATGAAGTAAGAAAAGGGTTCTTCATATTATCTAAAAAAGGAAAAAGGAAATTTCTCCTGATAGGTGTTTTAGTGGGTCTTCACTGGGTTTGTTTTTATGGTTCTATTAAATATGCAAATGCGTCTATCGCCTTAGTAACATTTGCTGCCGTATCTCTATTTACGTCCTTCTTGAATCCACTTATTCTGAGAACTACTATCAATAAACTTGATGTGGCCGTTGGTATTTTAATCATTCCAGGCATGGCGCTTATTGTAAACAATATCAACATAAACCTAGTTGCTGGTTTTTGGTTAGGTATACTATCTGCTTTTTTAGCCTCTCTCTTTACAATTTACAATAAGAAGTATATCGAAGAAGCAGAACCTTTACTAATCACATTTTTAGAAATGTTTGGTGCTTTGTGTTTCTTATCGATTTGTGTTCCTATATCTGTTTTGTGTCTCCAATATAAGATGGAGATACCGAGCATATTAGATTTAGGTTATTTACTTATTCTTGCTTTACTATGTACTACATTAGCTTATGCGCTTTCCTTAAAAGCACTTAAGTTCATTAGCACTTTTGAATCAAATCTCATCTATAATCTTGAACCCATTTATGGGATCGCTTTAGCTATCCTAATTCTCAATGAACACAAGCAGCTCACTACTAACTTTTATATAGGGGTCGCCCTGATTCTTTCATTAATATTTATCCACCCCATACTAGCCAAAAAATACTCTTCTTATGAATCATGATCAAAAAGAACTAGAAGACTATTGTTCTGATCATAGTAGTCCAGAATCAGATTTACTTTATCAAATTGTAAGACGCACCCACCTCAGGACATTATCTCCTCAAATGCTCTCTGGCCACTTACAAGGACGACTACTCAGCTTCCTTAGCAAACTCATAAATCCTAAATATGTTCTAGAGGTTGGTACATTCACAGGTTATGCTACTATCTGCTTATTAGAAGGGTTGTCACCTGATGGCAAGATTACTACAATAGAAGGTAATTTTGAACTGATCCCTAATCTAGAAGCCACCTTCTCTAGCCTTAAAAAAAGCAACAAAATAACTCTATTAGAAGGACAAGCACTCGAAATAATTCCTACGTTAGAGCAGAGATTTGATATGGTATTTATAGATGCTGCTAAAAACGAATATAAACACTATTTCGAAATGCTCCTTGACAAATTGAATATTGGTGGAGTAATACTAGTTGACAATGTATTATGGTTTGGGAAAGTAATAGGAGACAAAAGAGATAGTAAAGGAATCCTATTAGACGAGTTTAATAAAATGGTTTTAAACGAACCCCGGGTAGAAAACATGATACTACCTATAAGAGATGGCTTGCAACTCATTCGTAAGATTGCAGATTAAAATACACTGATGTATCCGAAGTGGATTTTTGCATTTCTAAGATTAAGTGGCATTTCTCTAGTTTTACCTACTGCTGTACTGATACCAAATACTCCTGCTCCAGTTTCAAAATTAAGTCCTGCTCCGATGCCTATCGGGTTATCCCATTTATTATTTCCAAGTAGTTCATTCCTTACAAATCCATAATCTGCAAAAGCAGATAGGTAAGAGTTTTCTCCTAAGAGTAGTCTATACTCCAACGTTGCTATATTATAAAAATCAGAGAATATAGTTTGTTCATCAAATCCTCTGAGCTGTTTACTCCCACCCAATCTATACTGTTCGTTTTGATATAGACCTTGCCCAGCTACTTTAAGGCCCGATTGTAGTTCAGTTTTTAGTGTTGATCTATTACCTATGGGCAAATAGTAACTTAACTTGGAAGCGAAATTAAGTTGTAAGCCACTCGTATTAATTGAGTCGTAGGCATTTGAAAAATCATAAAGCTCGCTTTTTAAATTTTTTATTTCTTGGTTTTCATTTATTCGTTTTACGCCTATAGATGTATTTATATTCATAGAGATTCCTTTGCGAGGATTATATCTATAATCTAGAGTTTCAATATTCGCTGAAAGACCCAAGGCATTATAAGATATATCAAGTCGCGTAGGCAGTTTGCCAGATCTAAGAATATTAGTTGTATCGATGTCTAATAGATTAGAACTGTAATAATCCCATGATGCTTTAATATAATTATTACCTCCAAGGAAATATTGAATTCCAATGTCTGTATCTAGGTCTATATTCTTTGTCGAGTTTCTATAAAGCGAAAACTCCATATCTATCCCAAATGGCAGGTCAAGAAGGTATGGATAATTAAACTTCATATCTAACTCTTGTACTTCTGGTTGCAATCTCTTAAACTGTATAAATATCTGCTCTCCCGCACCCAGTTTATTTTGCATCTCCGCGGAGAAATCATAAATAAATGCAAACCTGTCCGATTGACTATTCTCATTTTGCAGTAACCCTATTATAAAATCAAACCTACTAGCATTTTTATTCTGCAGGTTGAGATTGATAACTGCCTCATCATTAAAAAAGGTGACAGTCGGGTTTTTTTTGATATCAATAAATGGCAGCTGTTTGATTTTTGATTTTATCCCCAAGATTTGACTTTCATCATATCTATCCCCTCTATTTATCTCAAGAAATTTCTCCAGATAATTTGTAGAGATCACTGCCCCACCATAGATATTTAAACTATCGATCAGTATTAACTTACCCTTCTTAATTGATAGCTCCCCAGACATCTCTCCACTATCATTGATGGTTGTGTTTTTTAGCTGAGTGCTGGCAAAGGGGTAGCCATTATTTGATAAGGCCTTGACTAATTTGTTTAGTGCACTTGAGACCAGATCCACCGTTAGTACTTTGTTTTCTAGCTCTAATAATCTGTAATCAGCCTCATTTAAGATTACTTGTTCTACATCTGTAACTTGCAACTTACCAAGGCTATATTTTTCACCTATAAAAACCTCTGCTACCCAACTACTATCTCGTTCAAATACCTTATCAATAGCACTAGACAGATACCCTCTGTTTCGTAATTGTAAGATTTCCTTTCTTAGATAATTATAAACCTCTAAGCTGTCTATAAATTTCTCCTTCGAGGAGGCCTCTAGTTGCTCTTTATTCAACTCATCTTTAAATAGTAATTTCAAATTACCTTGACCATTGCTTTCTGCTATACAACAAAACATCACACTGGCAATGATGCAAGTGTACCTTATAACTACTATTATTGTGTGATGATTAAGCATGCCTTAAATAAATCTAACGAACAGTGATTAATGGCTGGTATTTATATACATATTCCCTTTTGTAAACAAGCATGTCATTACTGTAATTTTCATTTCTCAACGTCTTTTGATACTCAATCCGACATAGTAAAAGCGATAGTAACTGAGCTTGACCAAAGGTATACATACATGCCGATCAAATCTCTTGATACTATTTATTTTGGAGGAGGTACTCCATCGGTGTTAAAGGTTGATGAGATTGCCACCATATTAAGAGCTATAAATAAATACTTTGAGTATGATAACTTTGCAGAGATCACATTAGAAGCTAATCCAGACGATCTTAGTAAAGAGTATTTAGAACAATTAAAATCAATAGGCATAAATCGATTAAGTATCGGTGTTCAGTCCTTTCACGACGAGGATCTTAGTTTTATGAATAGGTCGCACGACGCAAAGCAGGCTTTGAGTTCAATTGGTGATGCACTGAATATTTTTGATGATATATCTATAGATCTGATTTTTGGTGGGCAATATTCTAAGCAAAAAAACTGGACCGATAATTTAAAAATAGCATTAGACTTTAATGTTCCCCATCTATCATGTTATTCTTTAACAATTGAAGAAGGAACTGCTTTTAATAACTGGATCAAAAAAAATAAGATTCAACCCATTGAGGATGGCAAACAAAAAGAACAATTCTTAGAAACGATTGACACTTTATCTAAGGCAGGATATGAACACTATGAGATTTCTAATTTTGCTAAATCAGGAAAATATGCACGGCACAATACAAACTACTGGAAAAACAAAACTTACTTAGGCATCGGGCCTGCAGCACACTCTTTTGATGGACACTCAAGACAATGGAATATTGCAAACAATCATCAGTATTTAGAAGGTGTATTAAAAAATGAAAAGTATTACACCACTGAAATATTATCTAATCAAGATAAGTATAATGAATATATTCTAACTAGCTTAAGAACTATGTGGGGTTGTAATCGAGCTGTAATTAACTCTTTTGACTCAGTATACAGAGAACACTTCGATAATACCATAGGCCGAATCGTAGCAACTAAAAAAGCACATTTAGAAAACGATATACTTTACCTTACAAAGGAAGGCAAACTATTTGCGGATCATGTAGCAGAAGAGTTATTCTATTTAAATTAAAATTAGTATCAAAGAGACTCTAGATATAATCCTGCCATGCTATAACCCTCTTCCGGATTGGGTAGTGACTATCAAAAAGTACTTTGATGAGATCAGCATTGTATTACCTGAAATAGAGATAAGCATATTACTCATAAATGATGGGTCTATTATAGATTTAACCAGTGGATTAAAAGAATTGTCAATGACTTGTCCCCTGACAATCATTGCTAATAAGGATAATAAAGGAAAGGGATATTCTATAAGAAAAGCAATATCTACGTCAAGGGCTGATTATATCATCTTTACAGATGTAGATTTTCCTTACACCACCAAAAGTTTTGAAAGGGTATTCTCTACTCTCCAAAATGAAAATTTCGATGTTGCCCTTGGGGTTAGGGATGAAGACTATTACGATGAAATACCCCAATCGAGAATGAGGATATCTAAATTACTGAAGAGCCTTAATCAAAAATTGATGAATCTAATTACAACCGATACTCAATGCGGGTTAAAAGGTATGACTCAAAAAGGTAAAGAAATCTTATTACAAACAAAGCAGAACAGATACCTTATAGACTTGGAGTTTATTAAACTGTTATCAAAAAGAAAAGATGTCAAGACTAAACTGGTTACTGTTGAACTAAGAGCAGGCGTTAGTTTTTCAACGGTAGCACCAAGCAAAATAATGGGGGAAACATTATCCTTTTTTAAAGTGCTTTTTCGCCGATAATATGATTCCATTGCATATAAGTTGAGTCCAAAGTTTCGGCTTTAAAATCTACCTTATCCTGCTTTAGCAGTACTCTGTCTAAGAATAGAAACTCTCCATTTGCGCTAAGCCTAATTCGCTTATCCCCTACATTAAGCTTATATGATCTTTTTAATCTAATCCAGTTATCAATCACCTCTACCCTCTGCATATCCCAATCTCTAAAATCATTTTCTAGTCTTACGACTCCTGTACTATCGAATGTTTGTATCTTAAAAGAAGGGACATTTGTCTTGGCAGCCAATATTTTATACCACAGACTTAAACTATAAGACACCGAATCTTGTAGATCCAAATTGATCTCAAAAATATCGTCTACACCATTTACAAGCTTACATCCTTTGCTTAACATACCAGCATTTTCTGAATCTTCAAAATCGAGGAATATACCATTTGACGAAATGCTATCCCTAGTCCCTGATCCCTGAGAAACATCTATTTTACTTACTGCTTGTAGTTCCTCCATATTAATTTCATACAACGAAAAATCCTTTCTCTTGCCGATGAATTTAGCTTTCGCTAATATGTCTTCGAATAATTCTAATCTGTCATTTTGTAGTATGATTAAGAGTGGCTTTTCACTAGTAAAATCTTTAAGAATTTCTTTTTCTACATATTCAGAACTACTTAATTGCATAATCTTAAGACTTTTAGAGATCGATGATCTTGACATTACAATACTCGTTAGTGGTAAGCCGGTCTGATATGAAAATGGGATCGCATTCATCTTACTAGACCAATCATCTCTAAAGGATATTTTCTCTGTACCTTCTGACGAAGACGGCAAGACCCATAACGCTTGATATCTAGACGAATTAATATTTTCCTGATCCAACATATCCGCTACTAGTGTTGAAGTATTTAGCAAGTCATTGGATTGATACGTCTTGACAATGGTGTTTAAAGATTTGTGATAACTATAAATATCAGAGACCCATAATCCAACAGCTATCATTAAAACTGACCACTTAAATACTTTGTTCTCAATGCTATCTAGCATCCGATAAAATACTACTGCTAAAAATACGATCATAGAATAATAAAATATCCAAGATACTCTACCCATAGCTCTAAACTGCTTAACCATTGGGACGATATCAAGTAGAAGCCCTCCACTTAGAATGATGTGTAATCCCATCCCGCAGAATAAACAAAATAGACCAGCGATAAGATAGCTCCAGAGGGATTTACTGATAACTATTTCATCTTGTACCTGATCTTTTTGCTTAAATGCCCGTCTTACTAGAAGCAAAAGGGGAACTATAAATATCAATATACCTACGTAAGAGTATCCTTCACTATAATTATTTCGGAGTAAAAGGATATCTCCAAAAATGTTTTTAATCCATCCGTAAAAAGGTAAAAGATCTGACACTTCAGTTTTATGAATAAGAAGTCCATAGGGATTTTTAGGACGATCAGTAATACTATCTAATCCTTTCATTATGAATAGGAAACTTACTATTGGTAATAAGCCTTGGAGTAAAAGATTAAATGAAATTTTTCTTTTGACCAAAAGCTCACTCACAAATAAACTCAATAAAAATAAAGAGACAATAAAAATTAAATAAGGATGCATAAAACCATGAGCAAGTACAATCAAACAAGCTATACTTATCCATATCCATGATCTACTTATACTTTCTTCTTTATTTATGTTTATCCACCATACAGCAGGTATGAGGTAAGCATATGCTAATGCATAATGGCTCTGTACTCTAAAAACCTGAGGGCTTAGTGCAACAGTAACTAGTGAAAACAACAACGCATAAGGATATGAAACTTTGTAATATTCAAATATTCTTATTAGAAATAGACCAGCGAATACAAAACTAAGTAAGGGAAGAGTATTTAGGATTCCGAGTAAGTAAGGTTCTGTATCTAAACCCAGACTTCTTATCCCTTGTAATATCCAGACTAATAGAATCTGTGCGTCTGCATAGGTAGCAAGGTCCCCATAAGGATACATGAATCCTTCAAAATGTATACCATGACCATATTTATACTGATAGGCAAAAGTGTAATAATTCTTAAATCCGTCACCGGCCATATCTAGCTGGGTGGTGTTTAGATTCAAAATCCGAGATCCCAAACTAATCCAGAAAAAGCAAAAGCAAGATATACAAACTATAAAAAAAGAAAAGCTATGTTTAAGTATAGATGTCACGAGATGGTCTTAACCGATATGCAGATCATCCCAATATTCTAAGGCTCTCCTTGTATGTGGAATACATATAGATCCCCCTACTAAATTGGCAATAGATAATATTTCCATTATTTCATCAGTTGAGATCTTTTGTTCAAAGCATTTACCTAAGTGATATTTAATACAATCATCACATCTCAAAACCATCGATGATACTAAGCCTAACATCTCTTTGGTCCTTACTGGCAATGCACCTTCTTGATAAGCATTAGTATCAAGATTAAAAAAACGCTTCATGACCTTATTATCAGTACCTAGTATTCTCTTATTCATCTTCTCACGATACTGATTAAATTCAGTTACTTGATCCATGTTGTTGAGGTTTATTGAAAAATTATACAGTGTTCTTATTAATCCCGCGCCAAATAGAAACTAACATTCTAAAGGGAAACATGACGGCTACAATAACAGCACCTACCCCAAAGAAAATCATCTCCGTCCTTATATATCGTATGATTGATTTTTGCTTTGGTATGGATAAATCCGGAACAAGCATCTCCAATCCTATATCATCTGTGAATCCTTGAAAGGTACTTACACAATCAAGCAAATACATGATTATAGGAATCGCAGTTACCATCATCACTATTTTAAAGACTAGGCTTCTTGCAACTACGGTATGCTTAAGTAAGAATATGTACCTAGCAAAAGTGACAAAAACAACTATAAATAAAATATTAGAATAATAAAAAGGATAATCCTTTACGCTCAAATAGATTGGTAGCAATACTAGCGTTGCAAGTACTGCTGTGAATAATAACATCATCAACTCTAATGAAAGTCTTGATCCACCTATTTTCATAAAATCAATATAAGGAGGTTTAAAAGAAAAATAATGAAGTCTTAAAATTTGAAGTGGCTTATTACCCACAAATGACAAACAGATCCCTCTATAAAGCTAACTTTTTAGTAGTCAATCAATGAAGAGAATAATATTGTCAATTAAAAAACGCGTAACTGAATTAATTGTCTTGCGCTTTAATCCTGTTCCATAAAAAAAAAAAAAGGTGGCAGTGAACTACTCTCCAACCTGCCTTCTTAACCACAGGACGGAGTCTGAGAGTCCCTCATCAAATGTCTATTTAGGTTATTTGTTTTTTCAGACTACATTCAGTCATCATCTGTGCCGAGGATCTTTACTTTTCTATTTGGAATGGATTATGACTATGCAATATGATCATTACGTAGGTCACACTAGATTATATGATCTGTATATTCTGAACTCTATTCTTTTCCATAAATAAATAAAAAAAACGCATGACTGAATGAACTGTCATGCGTTTTATCTTTCTTCTTAAAAAAGAAAAAAGGTGGCGGCGACCTACTCTCCCACTTTCGTAGTACCATCGGCGCTGAGGGGCTTAACTTCTCTGTTCGGAATGGGAAGAGGTGGAACCCCCTCGCTATAGCCACCAAATCTTTATCACGCTGTGCGTGAAATATCTTGTGCTCATAGGAGCAATATCTTTTAAAAATTAACAAATTGGTGTAGAAAAAAAGAATGAAAAAAAGAGAAAAAGAAAAAAAAGGAAGCTTTCGGGTAATTAGTACTACTCGGCTTCATATGTCACCACACTTCTACCTATAGCCTATCAACGTGGTAATCTTCCACGACCCTTTGGGATAAATCCCTGGAATACTCATCTTGAAGTTGGCTTCGCGCTTAGATGCTTTCAGCGCTTATCCGGACCCCACATAGCTACCCTGCGATGCATCTGGCGACACAACAGGTACACTAGAGGTGAGTCCAACACGGTCCTCTCGTACTAGTGTCAGATCTTCTCAATATTCCAACGCCCACAGTAGATAGAGACCGAACTGTCTTGCGACGTTCTGAACCCAGCTCGCGTGCCACTTTAATGGGCGAACAGCCCAACCCTTGGGACCTTCTCCAGCCCCAGGATGTGACGAGCCGACATCGAGGTGCCAAACCTCCCCGTCGATATGAGCTCTTGGGGGAGATCAGCCTGTTATCCCCGG